>Ga0315282_10002819_pt1 | contig 31545 bp, 15 predicted proteins | sample YL17G07_20_MG_FD_203693 | JGI IMG/M metagenome (GOLD analysis project Ga0315282, IMG submission 203693) | Sediment microbial communities from Yellowstone Lake, YNP, Wyoming, USA - YL17G07_20 | ecosystem: Environmental > Aquatic > Freshwater > Lake > Sediment | place: USA: Wyoming | collected... | reverse complement strand
ATCTGTTGGGAACGCTCGGACTGCCGAAATGCCATCGCAGGACTCCTTTCCAAAACCCTACCGCCTATCATACATCCCTCCGCCAAAAAGGAAAGAACCTCCTTATCAGAATTGTGACACAGCCTGTTCGCTTGACGATGCCACCCACCACGTTGGGCGACTTTGCGTTCGCCCTGGATGACCCGGGCGCAACGCGAGCTGGCGGTTGGCCGTTTCCGGTTGCGTTCTATGGCTGTTTTGGCCATAATGCCTGCGTGGTCAGTGGCCCGGAACAACCAATTGAGCGTGCGAACGGCGGGTATCCACGCGTGGACGCAGTAGCCGCGGTCATAGCCGGTGCGGCAGGTCTGATTGCCGCCTGGATTGCCGCCGGATCGACAGGTCTGCTCGGACATCCGCTGCGCCGGGCGATGACGCTGCTGTTCCTGGTCGTGGCGATTCTTGCGTATCGGCCGCTGCGAGGGGCCGAGCGAAAAGCGCCTCTTTGGCTCCCGGCGATTGCCTTCGGTGCGGCCGCATATTTGGTGACCTTCTCCTCGCCGGTAGCCAATGTGATGGCGGTCGCTGTCGTCCTTGCGTACCTCGCTTTTGCATCGGTCGGGCACAGAAGGGATATTCTGCAGGCTGGCTCCGTCGCCGTCGTCATTTTCGGGGTGTATCGATTTGCCATCACATCCGTGCCGTGGTTCTGGCTGGCAGCGGACCGGGTCGCCAACGATCTCGGGAGCATGGCGGGCGGGATCACCGGCAGGCCGCTCTGGGTCGGCCCCACGTTCGCGGGCCTGGATTTCCTGGTTCTCATAGGCGTCCTCTGGGGACTGTATCTGCCGCACACGAAGCCGCCGCGCGTCATGCGCGCGATCTACGGCCTCCTCGGGATCCTCGGGGCCCACATGGCATACCTTGTCCTGCTGTCTCTCGTCCCCGGTCTATTGCAGTTCATAGAGACGCAAGATGTTGTGTCCCTACAGGCATCGCGCCCGCTTGGGCAATTCATCCATAAAACGGTTCCCTGGAATTTTCCCGCCGTTGCGTGCGCCTTCCAGGTCCTGGTCGCCGCGGCCATGTTCCGCTGGTCAGCGTGGGCGTGGGACGCAGGGCGGGCTGCGCCGACCACCCAGTCGGGAACCGAGGGCACAGCCCAGCCTGCGCGCTCAAATTTCAAATTTCAAATTTCAAATTTCAGATTTCAGATTTCGAATTTGCCCATTTACGAGGTGGCGGCGGTTCTGGCGGCTGCGCTGCTTCCGCTCTTGGCCGTGGTTTATCCGTCGCCGCTGCGATTAGAGGGGAAAAAGGTCGTCTTTTATGAGAAGGGCTTCCTGAACTGGCTCAAGCCGACGCACGGCTCCTACGGGCGGCTGTCGAGCGGCATGTACGGCATGCTGGCGGTGTTCCTCGAGAGTCTCGGGGCCCGGCCCCTGGTCTCGCCCGCTCTGTCCGAGACGGACCTGGAGGATGCAGATGTGCTGGCGATCATCTACCCCGACGAGCCATGGCAGCAGGGGCAGTTGGAGCGGATCCATGATTTTGTTCGGCGAGGCGGCTCGCTGCTGGTGTTCGGCGAGCACACGACCCGCGACCCGAACGGCAACAATCGCTTCAACGAGGTCCTGGCGCCGACGGCGATGCGCATCAGGTTCGACTGTGCGACGTTTGCCGTCGGCGGCTGGTTGCAGTCGTACGATGCGATCAGTCACCCGACGACGGCGGGAATCGGCGACGACGAGAACCAGTTCGGCGTGGTCATCGGCGCGTCGGTCGATGCGCGGTGGCCCTCGCGGCCGCTGCTGATCGGGCGGTGGGGATGGACCGACATCGGCGATGACGCCAGCGACAGGGCCATGATGGGCAACGACCGTTATGACCCCGGCGAGAAACTGGGCGACGTGATTCTGGCGGCCGAACAGCCCATGGGCAAAGGCCGGATCATCGCGTTTGGCGATACGTCGGGCCTGACCAACGCCATCGACGTGTCCTCGTACGTCTTCACGTCGCGGCTGTTTGCCTACTTGGCCGGCGCCGGCGCACACGCACACGCGGCGTGGCGGCAAATCCTGTCGCTGCTCGCGGGGGCGTTCCTCATCGCTCTTGTCTGCGCCCGACCTAATCCCGCGAAAACGTCGCTCGTCGCCCTTGGCTTGGCTCTCTCATTGTCGCTCTGGACCTTCACGAATCAGGCGAGGACAAGGTTGGCGCCCGAGGGCCGGCGCGTGATCCCGAACAACTTGGCCTATATCGACAGCTCGCACATCGAAGCCTACAGCAGCGAATCCTGGCGGACCGACGGGATCGGAGGACTGGCCCTGACGCTGATGCGGAACGGGTATCTGACGCTCGATCTGCCCGAGCTGACGCCCGACCGCCTCCTGCGAGCCGGTCTGCTCGTCTCCGTTGCACCATCCCGGCCGTTCTCGGCAGGCGAGGTGGGGACAGTGAAAGACTTCGTCAACGGCGGCGGCATTCTCATCCTCACCGCCGGATACGACCAAAGCGGACCGAGTCGGCCGCTGCTCGATGCGTTCGGACTGCACGTGGGGACGCCGACGGGGGACTCGCCCGAGCCTGAGCCTCTGGGACATTTCAAGTCGCCATACCTGGAGTCGCAGGACCGGCGAGTCTACGTGCGGTTCCATGCGGCCTGGCCTGTCGCCGGCAGCGATCCAAACACACGCGTCATTGCCTATGGGCGGGACAATCGGCCTGTGGCGATCCTCCGCCGCTTCGGGGCGGGCAAGGTCCTGCTCGTCGGCGACACGTGCTTTGCGATGAATATCAATCTCGAATGGGAGAATGGGGCGCCCTTCGAGGGTCTGCGGGAGAACGCGGATTTCTGGCGGTGGCTGCTGAGCATGCTGCGCGACCAGCAGATGTGGATTCCGCCCGCATTGCAGGGCGGGCAGGCGCCTGCGGCGTCGGCCGAATCGGGCAAGGAGGCCGGATCATGAGACGGGCGTGGATCGGATTGGCCTTGCTCAGCGCCTCGTGGCTGTTCGGATTGAGCTACTATCTGAACGCCAACTGGCCGGCATGGATCGTGATGATTGCCGCCAGCACGGCGCTGCTGATCGGCGTCGGCATTCCCCGGTTGTCGCGGCTTGAGCTGGCGATTGCGGCGGTTCTGACCATCCCGGCGATCTGGCTGATGCCGTGGCCGCACCGGGTGGGGGTGCTGCTCGTGTTCGTGGGGACTCTGCTCTGCGTCTTGCCCGTTCCACGGCGGTGGCCCGCACGGCTCGGCGCCGCGGGCATCACGGCCGGCGCAATTCTGGTCGTGCAGTCGCTCGGGATGCTCTTTTATGAGTCCGTCACTGCAAGGTCGCACGAGCTGCCGCGATTCCTGGCGCATCTAGTTTACAGCGTGACAAGATTGATCGGGATCGATGCGGCCCTGGACGGCACGACCATCGCGATCCACACGATGCGGCGGCCGCACTATCTCGGGGCCACCTGGGAACTGCTGCTCGACCCGGCCACCTGGTGCTTCCTGCTTGGCGGCGTGGTTCTCCTGATCCTGAATGCGCCGACACCTCGCGAAGAGAGGCCGCGAACGACCTTGTCGAGGCCTTTGACTGCTCTTGTCGTCTCTGTGGCTCTGTGGCTTCCCATGCGTGCCGGGCTGCTGATCGCCGTACTCGTGCACCGCGCGCTGCGGACCGAATACGAAGCGCCGCTGGTCCTGATGAACCAGTTCTGGAATCCTTGGGTGCACCTGATCCTGCTGACCGGTCCGGTCCTGCTGGCCATGCGATTTGTCCACGGAACGTCGCAGACAAGGGCCGATGTAGAGACGCAGTATCTTGCGTTTCACCCTCTCGCAGTTCTTCTCAGACGCCTGGCGCCGGCGGCTCTTACTCTCATCGGCGCACTGCTGATCACGACGGGAATCCTGTGGGACCCGCCTGGGCCGCGCAAGCAGGGCCGGGTCCTTGTGGATGAGTTTCACTCCACGTGGGAGCCGACGAACCGGCCGTTCGACACGAACTGGTACGGCCAGGAGTCGGGGTATAACTACGCGTGCATTTACGACTACTGCTCCCGATTCTACACGATGGGCCGTCTGACCACGCGCATCGACGCCAACGCCCTCGACAACTGCGATGTCCTCATCGTCAAGGTCCCGACCTCCCGTTACGACGGTGACGAGAGTGCCCGCATCAAGCAGTTCGTGCAGCGCGGGGGCGGCCTGTTGCTCATTGGTGAGCATACGAACGTCTTCCAGACCGGAGTCCACCTCAACGACATCGCGAGCCGGTTCGGCTTTCGGTTCCGCTACGATTGCGTGTTCGACATTGACAGCGTGTTCCGCCAGCTCTACCAGCCGTCGCTGACGCCTCACCCGATCGTGCAGCACATGCCGCCAATGGATTTCGCAGTGTCCTGCTCGATTGCCCCGGGCCTCATCGCCGGCCGGGCGGTGATCCGCTCGACGGGCCTGAGGAACCTGCCCGCCGATTACCACGCAAGCAATTTCTATCCGCAGGTCGAGGACCGGGCCGAAGCGAGGTACGGGGCGTTTGTTCAACTATGGACGACTCGCCGCGGCGCCGGCCGCGTGGCGGCGTTCACGGATTCGACGGTCTTCTCCAACTTCTCCACGTTCGAGCCGGGCAAGGCCGAGCTGATGCTCGGAATGCTCGACTGGCTGAACTATCGCAATCGGTCGTGGAACATGCAGCCGCCGCTGCTGGTTCTCGGTGTGCTCGTAATGGGCGCCGGCTTAGTTCTGACTCGAAAATGGTTCGGGTCGCCGCTGGTGTTGCTGACGGCAGCCACATTCGGCTGGGGCCTGGGGATCGTGAGCGTTCGTGCCGCGCACCGGGCGGAGTATCCAGTGCCCCAGCCAGTTCGGCCCTTCACCGAGGTTGTGATTGACCGTACGGCCTGCGATGCACTGCTCTCGACGAGCGGCTTCATCGGCGGCGAGCCGAACGGTTTCGGAATTTTCGAGCGGTGGATTCTGCGGCTCGGCTGCTTCACCTCGCGCCGGCAGGGCAACAATGCATTAACCGGCGACCTGCTCGTGTTCATGCATCCGCACCTGCCGGTCAGCCCTGAATTCCGCTCCGCGCTGGGCAATTATGTCGCCGGCGGCGGCAAGGTGCTCATTCTCGACTCGCCCGCGAACGCCCAATCCACCACCAATGCGCTGTTGTACCCGTTCAAGCTCAGCGTCGAGCGTGTAACACCGATCAAGGGCGCATTGACGGCGCCTGCAGGCTGGCCCGTCATCGCGGTGGATTCCGCCTGTCAGATCAAGGGCGGCACGCCGTTGATCCGGATCGGTGATGCACCCGTGGCGGCAACCGTCAATTTCGGGCAGGGGACAGCGACGGTTATCGGTTTCGCGTCACGCTTCACGGACAGGCAGATGGGCGTCACGGGCGACGTGGTTCCCGATACCCAATTGCGGGCGGTCTACGACTTACAGTTTGCGCTGCTGCGATCCATTCTCCCGGCGATTCGATAGGGACATGTGTTTTTCAGGAGCCATCCGGCGGCAATGGGACAAGACAAGCGAGCCGTGAATGCGGAGGACCTGTTGGGCCCGGGCGGGCCTGTGGCCCGGTCGCTGGCCAACTACGAGGTCCGCCGGGAACAGATTCAGATGGCCGCCGCCATTCGGCAGGCGTTCGCCAAAGAGCGTCACCTGGCCGTCGAGGCGGGCACGGGCGTCGGCAAAAGCTTCGCCTACCTCGTCCCGCTCATCCAGCAGATCACGGAAACCGGCGACAAGGCCCTGGTCAGCACCTTTACAATCACGCTGCAGGAGCAACTGGCCGGCAAGGACATTCCGTTTCTTCAGCGGTGTCTGCCGCAGCCGGTGAAGGCGGTGCTCGCGAAGGGCCGGAACAATTACCTGTGCCGGCGCCGGCTCGATTTCGCGTTGCGGACGCAGCGATGGCTCTTCGGCCCGACCGGTCAGGAACTCGAGCGAATCCGCGACTGGGCGGACAGGACGAAGGACGGCTCGCTCAGCGATATGTCCTTCCTGCCCGACAGTCACGCGTGGGACGCCGTCAAGAGCGAGCACGGCAACTGCCTCGGCCACAAGTGCAGCCACTTTCGCAACTGCTTCTATCAGCAGGCCAAGCGGACCTGGAAGCAGGCCAACCTGATCGTGGCCAACCACGCTTTGCTGTTCAGCGATCTGATTCTCAAGGACAAAGGCGTCGGCTTTCTGCCCGCGTATCGCTATGTCGTGATCGACGAGGCCCACAATATCGAGCGTGCCGCCGAGGAGCATTTCGGCGTCAACGTGAGCAATTACCGCGTCAAGTTCCTCCTGGACGGCCTGTTCAACCCTCGCACGCACCGGGGACTACTCGCTCATAGCGCCGGCGTGGAGGTCACCGACCTCGTCAACAGGGCCGCCAGGGAGTCGGCCGCGTTCTTCCGCCGCATTCGCACGTGGTACGACGAGACAAAGCCACAAACGAACGGTCGCTGCGGCCGGCACTTCATTGAAGACACTCTCTCGCCATACCTGGCGGATTTGAGAAAGGCCCTCAATGGCGTAGCTGAAGGCGCCGAAGATGAGGACGAGAAGGCGGAGATCACGCGTGCCGCCGATCAGTGCCTGGACCTCTGCCAGGACCTCGGAGCCTTCCTCATCCAAGAGCAGAGCGAGCACGTGTACTGGGTCGAGGTCGGTGAGACCGCCCGTGCCTCCGTGCATCTGCGGGGCGCGCCCGTCAACGTCGGCCCGGATGTGCAACACTATCTCTTCGAGAGATACAAGTCGGTGATTCTGACCAGTGCGACCCTGAGCACGGGCGGCAGGGAGAACGAGGGTTTCGGCTTCTTCGCGGATCGGACCGGCCTGACGGATTTCGACGCGGTCCGGCTCGATTCACCATTCGATTACCGCAAGCAGGTCACCCTCTACGTCGAGAAGGACCTGCCCGAGCCGAACGCCGCCGAATTTCTGGCAACCGCCTGCGAGGTGCTCAAGAAGTACCTGCTCAAAACCGCCGGGCGGGCCTTTGTCCTGTTCACCAGCTATCAGATGCTCGGCAACATGGCCGAGATGCTCCGAGACTGGCTTGCCGAGAATGACCTGAAGTTGCTCCAGCAGGGCGCCGAGCTCGACAGAAAGCACCTGTTGGAGCACTTCAAGAGCGGGGATCGCAGCGTATTGTTCGGGGCCGACAGTTTCTGGCAGGGCGTGGATGTCCCGGGCGAGGCGCTGTCGAACGTGATCATCGTCCGGCTGCCCTTCGCCGTGCCCGACCAGCCCCTGCTGGCCGGTCGGCTCGAGCAAATCCGCGAGCACGGGGGCAACCCCTTCACCGATTACCAACTCCCCTCCGCAATTTTGAAGTTCAAGCAGGGATTCGGCCGACTGATCCGCACGAAAACCGATCGGGGTATTGTGGTCATCCTCGACAGCCGGATCGTCAAGAAGCCCTACGGCCGGCAATTCCTCGCCGCCATCCCGCCGTGCACGACCCAAATCGTGTCATCGCAGGTCGGCCGCGACGCTCCTGCCGATGCCTCTGCTCCTTGATGCAAGGGGCGGCGCCGGCGGTCTGTCTCACGCCGGATCGCGCGGGGCGACATCGCCGCCTAAGTTTCGTTCACTGCCAAATTGAGGGTTTTACCCATAGTCATCCCGGCAGACACACGGTAGTTGAAGAAGTAGATTTGCGATGTGAAGATAGGGAGATCACAGCAGTTCGCGTCGCTCGCTCCGTGGAGGAGATGATGTGAGGACGAGGTTCGGCAGTATCCACGGGGGGGGGGGAAGGTTATGGATTCGAGCCGAGTGAGGAGAGAGGGTGTCTCGTGGTGCTTGGTCGATGCGACGGCACTCGATGCCGCACTATGTGCGACATTGGATGCTCCTCAATCTGGACGCACACCGACCCGTCGTGCCACATCTGTGTTCGCGGCCGGACGCTGGATCTACGCCCTGGTGCATACCTGGATGGTCCAACTTATCCGAGCACCCCCTCCGCAAAGCCATACGCCTGGTGAATTGAATCATCTCGATCCCGTTCCGATCCCGGACTTCAGATGGATCTGATGTGCGTAACCTAAGGAGAGAAGCAATGAAACGGGTTTCAACAGTTGCATCGCTGATATTCCTGCTGGCGATGCCGGTGTGGGCGGCTCCTTCCGTCGAGTTCTCTACAGCGGAAGGTTCGCCGTTTTCCTGGCAGCTTGCGAATATCGGGGGTGTGTGGCAATTGTCTTTCGCAGCCGGCGCCACCGTGGTGGACGACAGCGTGCCCACGGATGCGGTTCTTGAGGGCGACTTTGTAACCCCGCCGACGATGACGCTGAGCAACATCACCAATCCCGCCGCCGGGGTCCTGATGGCGACACTGACTCCGGTCGGGAACCTGACGATCCAGGCCGACGCCGCCAGCGGGCCGGTTGCGGCCGGCGAGACCGTGCTGACGGCCTCCGCGGCATCGGGGACCTTTCTGACGATGGGGACGAACTACATCGCGTACTCTGCCATCGCCGACGACCTGCATATCGCCAGTTCCGCCAGCGGCTACGGGGTTGTCATTCCGGAGTTGGCCGCGAATCAGGCGGCCGGAGGAAGACTCGACCTGGCCTTCTCCGGTGATAGCAGAACCGATCTCTTCAGCCTGCTGATGGGAGCGAACCCGCCGTCAACGGTGACAGGCAACGTGAGCGGCGTGATTAACGCAATCCCGATCCCGGCTCCCGGTGCTCTGTTGCTGGTTGCCTTGGGGACAAGCATCGTCGGTTGGCTGCGGCAGAGGAGATTCCTGTAAGCCGATGAGCTGTGTTGTCCCGGGTTGCCGTGCCTCCGCGGCAATCCCCGTGCAGATCGCGGCGTGGGTCGATCCGGGCGGCGCTCAGCGTCGCAAATGTGCGACACGGCGCGTGCGCTCCGACATAGGAACGGTGACATAGGAACGGTCGCCGTGTTCTGCCCCGGCTGCCCGCTAAGCTTCATGCTCCGCCAAATTAGGGCTTTTGCCTATGCATGGTTCCGCCGCAAGAATGGTAATACCGGAAAGGTTGTGTAGGTAAAAATTCGAAGAAACACAGTAGTGATCGTTCAATGGGGGATAAGGTTCTTGCCTCTATGCGCTCTTGCAGGGAGCGAAATGATGCCGGAGGCGGGAATCGATTCGCATCGTGGAAATGAGGGGAGACAATCCCGGCAAGTCTCATCGACATCGACAGGGGGGAATCATGTGAATCTCGTGCAGGCAGAGATGCAGAGACTGCGGCCCTGGACAAGTCACGTCTGGGGCAAAGGCCCCGCAGCACTGTGCCGCGCCTGACGACCCTCGCTTGGGGCTCCGGTGCTCCTTTCCAGGCTGTGCGCACCCGTGAAGACGCCGTGTTGTGCGTCCGTGCTCACAACGTCCCGATGCTTTCGTGTGTCCGCCGACACATTTCGCCAGGCGAACAGATTCGAATAGGGTAACTCGGTTGGCCTGCAGACGACCGAATGGAAAGGAGACACACATGAAACAGCTCTTACTGATAGTCGGAGCGGTGCTGCTCTTGACGGTGCCGCTGTCGGCGGCCACTTCGCTGGACTTCTCCACGAAGCTCGGGTCCCCGGCGGCGTGGGACCTGCGCTGGACCGGGACGACGTGGCGACTGTCGTTCCCCACCCAGGCCACCATTGTGGATGCGACGAATCCCGATGACGCACTGCTCAAGGACGACTTCGTGCAGCTTCCCACGATGGACGTCAGCGGAGTCGTGGACAAAGGGAGCTACCTGACGGCGACGCTGACTCCCCGAGGTCCGTTGACGATTCAGTCCGATCCCGGCGGGGCCACCGTGCTGCGGGCTTCGATGGAGTCCGGCGGGTCGCTGTCCATCGGCACGAACTACGTCGCGTACTCGAACGTGGACGATGATCTGAACATTACGTTCTTCAACAGCTCGTATGGCCAGGTCGTTCCCAAGCTGGCCGCCGATGAAAAGCTTGGCCGTATGCTGGACCTGAGCTTCTCCGGCGACGCCACGGGGAGCGTGAACCTGCACGACCTCATCTTGAAGAAGGCGGGTAGTGCTCAAGGCACACTGAGCGGCCAGATCACGGCTATTCCGGAGCCCGCGACGTTGCTGATCCTGGGCCTTGGAGCAGCAATCGTCCGCTCGCTCCGGAACAAGAAACCTCAGTAACATGTTCCTTGAGTGTGGATTTGGGGGAGACTGCTGCAGGGAGGCACGGTCTCCCCCGTATGATCCTGCTGCGGGGACGATTGAGGACAGTGCCTGGATAGCCCAGTCCGCGCTTTGCATAGCCGTGCTGCTTGACTGCTGACGTGTGCAGGAGTTGTGCCGCGCCCTACACGGCGGGCTGTTTCCACGTCCAGTTGCGAATCTCGGGCATGTCCTCGCCGTGCTCGGTGACGTAGTACTTGTGATCGATGAGCTTGTCGCGCACGGCCTGTCGGACGTAGGCGGCCATGTACCCGAGCTTCGGAACCCGATCCACCACGTCGCGCACGAGGTGGAAGCGGTCCAAGTCGTTGCGCACGAGCATGTCGAACGGCGTGGTCGTCGTCCCTTCCTCCTTGTACCCGCGCACGTGCAGATTCCTGTGGTTGGTCCGGCGATAGGCCAGCCGGTGAATCAGGTACGGGTAGCCGTGAAAGGCGAAGATGATCGGCTTGTCCGTAGTGAAGAGCGTGTCGAACTCGTAGCTCGACAGGCCGTGCGGGTGCTCCTCCTTCGGCTCCAGTGTCATCAGATCGACGACGTTGACCACGCGCACCTTCAGCTCGGGCGCATAGCCCCGCAGCAGATCGACCGCCGCCAGCGTCTCCAGCGTCGGCACATCGCCGCAGCAGGCCATCACGACATCGGGCTCGTGCCCCTTGTCGTTGCTGGCCCACTCCCAGATACCGATGCCGCTCGTGCAGTGTTTGATCGCGGCATCCATATCGAGCCACTGCGGCTGTGACTGCTTGCCGGCCACGATCACATTGACGTAATCGCGGCTTCTCAAACAATGGTCGGCTACAGACAGCAGGCAGTTGGCGTCGGGCGGAAAGTACACCCGCACGATATCCGCCTTCTTGTTTACCACGACATCGATGAAGCCGGGGTCCTGGTGACTGAAGCCGTTGTGGTCCTGCCGCCAGACGTGCGAGGTCAGCAGGTAATTGAGCGAAGCGATCGGCCGGCGCCAGGGAATCTCTTTCGATACCTTCAGCCATTTGGCATGCTGGTTGAACATGGAATCGACGATGTGAATGAAAGCTTCGTAGCAGGAGAACAGGCCATGACGGCCGGTGAGCAGGTAGCCTTCGAGCCAGCCCTCGCACGTGTGCTCGCTGAGGATTTCCATGACCCGGCCGTCCTGCGACAGGTGCTCGTCCACAGGCTCGGTTTCGGCCTCCCACGCTTTGTTCGTGGCCTCGTATAATGCATCCAGGCGATTTGAGGAAGTCTCATCCGGCCCGAACACGCGGAAATTGGTGCGGTCCAGGTTCCTCCGCATCACGTCGCGCAGGAAGTACCCAAGCACTCGCGTCGCCTCGGCGTTGACCGCTCCGGGCTGGAGCACGTCCACGGCGTAGTCGCGAAAGTCCGGCATCCGCAGGTCCTTGAGCAGCAGGCCGCCGTTGGCGTGAGGGTTGGCCCCCATTCTGCGGTCGCCTTTCGGCGGCAGGTCCCGCAGCTCGGGAATCAGCGTGCCGTTCTCATCGAAAAGCTCCTCGGGCCTGTAGCTCTTCATCCAATCCTCCAGCAGGCGGACGTGCTCGGGTTTGGCCTTGAAGTCCCCCAGCGGGACTTGGTGTGACCGCCAGGTCCCTTCCACCGGTTCGCCATCCACCTCTGCCGGGCCCGTCCAGCCCTTGGGACTTCGCAGCACGATCATGGGCCATCGCGGCCGGGTTGTGTTCCCGTGGCTCCGGGCGTCCTCCTGAATTCCCTTGATCTCCCCAAGGACGGTGTCGAGCGTTTCTGCCATCATCTGGTGCATGGCCTCGGGCTCGGCGCCCTCGACGAAGTACGGCGTGTGGCCGCAGCCTCGCAGCAACTCCTCCAGCTCCTCGTGACTGATTCTCGCCAGGACGGTCGGGTTCGCGATTTTCCATCCGTTCAAGTGCAGGATGGGCAGCACCGCTCCGTCGCGGGCGGGATCGAGGAACTTGTTCGAATGCCAGGAGGTGGCCAGGGGCCCGGTTTCCGCCTCGCCATCGCCGATGACGCAGGCAGCGATCAGGTCCGGATTGTCGAAGACCGCGCCGTACGCGTGCGAGAGCGAATAGCCGAGCTCGCCGCCCTCGTTGATCGAGCCCGGCGTCTCCGGGGCCGCGTGGCTCGGAATTCCGTACGGAAAAGAGAACTGCTTGAATAGCTTCTGCATCCCGGCCTCGTCCTGCGAGACGTTCGGATACAGCTCGCTGTAGGCGCCTTCGAGGTAGGTATTGGCGACCATGGCCGGGCCGCCGTGGCCCGGGCCGCAGATGAATATCATGTTAAGATCGTGCGCCTTGATGATGCGATTCAGGTGCACGTGGATGAAGTTCAGGCCCGGCGACGTGCCCCAGTGGCCGAGCAGCCGCGGCTTGATGTCCTCCAGCGTCAGCGGCTCCTTCAGCAACGGATTGGCGTAGAGGTAGATTTGCCCCACGGAAAGGTAATTGGCCGCACGCCAGTAGGCGTTCATCAGGTCCAGCTCTTCCTGCGACAGCGGCCCAGCCTCGGTGCGTTCTTCAGTAGCGGTTGCGGATGTCTTGCCCATCGCACTCTCCTTGTCATACTGCCTGTGTCTGGATGTCTCATACTGATTCCAGTTGAGCTCTTCTTAGCCAATGGCAGTAATCCGGGTGGCATCGTCAAGCGAAGAGGCTGTGTCACAATTCGAAAATCGGCAAGTCGATCCTCATTCTGAGGTCAGAATCAAGGGTGCCATGGACCAAAAAGGGCCAAAACACCAATTGTGACACAGCCTCGAAGCTTGGCGATGGTTCTCTCAGGACCGGGTTAAACCATCGCCAAGGCCTGCGGCCTTGACGATGCCACCCGGAGATACGAGGTCCCGAGAAGGAATCAGTATCATGACCAGCCTGCTATTTCTGCCGCGCGAGTCTTTTGCGCATCATAGCTGCGCGGCGCCCGCGCTCAGAGTAAGGGTATCGCGGACTTGCCGTCTGATTTTTGCCTATGCCTGGGCGGCGGTCAGGGGCGGTCGCTTACGCCGGGGGAGCCGCCCTTCTGGGTGCTGGGGCGCCATGCGGCCTTGTCTCCGAGGGCGTTCGGGTCCACCGTGCGAGGGTCTTTGACAGTGAGCGAGAAACCTCCGCCGTCGGTGGTTTTGAACCATCCGTCATCGAAGCTGAAGTCGTGGATGACGTTGCCTGCGGCATCCTGCAACTCGATTCGCTCGCCTGCATTGCTCAGGCTGCCGGCATACTGCCCGGCGATCGGCAGGCCCGTAGAGTACTTGCTCTCGAAAGCCGAGATGTCCTTGACTGCAAGGCAGTAGCCGCCCGGGGCCAGCTCGAAACGCGGGAAGGTGAAATCCACGCCGTGGGTGAAACGCACGAGGTTCAGATTGATGCTCTGAGCGCCGACATTGGTCAGCTCGATGTACTCGGTGTTCGGATCGTTCGGGTCGCCGGTGTCGGCGGGGTGATACATGATCTCGCTGATCCGCAGGCTCTCAGTGACGGGACCAACCGCAAACACCGCCTCGTTCAACGCGCTCCAGGTGCTGCCGCTGAGGGCCCTGACCTTGATGTTCGCGCTGGCGTCCAGCGAGATCGGCCCCTTGTACTGCATGGCGGTCGGGGATACGCCGTTGGGAACCCCGCCGGCCCCTTTGCTTGCCGTCAGCTCGACGCAGATCAGGAAGTCCGAGCTTGAGGTCCCCGCGTTCAAGCCGTCGATCGCCAAGATGTTCTGGCCGGACCTGAGATTGCCAACGTGCGCGGAGATGTCGAACGTCTCGAAGTTGACGGCGTCGGCGTCGCTGTGACTCAAGGTGGCGGCGGAATTCCACGCAGGCGTGCCATCAAAGAGGGCACGCTGGACTTCCACGCCATTGAGGTAGGCCACGAATGCGTCGTCATAGCGGACTTTCAGCAGGAGGCTCGCGACGTTCTTGACGTCGCTTGACGAGAGACTGAATGGAATACGGATATAGCAGGTCCCGGAAATCCCATACATCTGGTTGAGCACGTTGATGCTGAAGAACTGCTCGTACCCGGTGTTTCGTTCAAGCCCGACGCCGCCGGCGCCGCTGATCCAGGCGGAGTCGTCGAAATTGGTCCCGCCCCGCCAGGCGTCGTCCACGGGCCCGGTGGGCACAAGCACTTTCTTAGGCGCATTCTCAGGCACCCAGGTCAGGGATTGGCCCGACGTAGCCGTGCTGCCCGGCACGCGCGGGTCGCTGCCGTCCAGCGTGTACCAGATCGTCCCCCCGGAGCCGCTCAGCGTGATGCGGCCGTCCTTGTCCACGTTGCCCCCATGTTGTGGGGCGCCGTTGACGAGGAAGTCCGGGGGCGAGATCGAAGGATAGAAACCGGCCTGGCGGAGCTGGTCGATCACCGTGGCCGTGCGGATGGGAAAGTACTGATTCATCAGCCGATCCCGCTCGGCGAGCCAGTCAGCTCGGGTGTACGCGTTCGACCGTAAGCTGTCGCCCCATCGGGCGGACTCTCCGACGATGGCGCGATCGATCTCCTCGGCGCGGGCCATGTACCTTGCGGCCGCATAATCCGGAGTGAGTACGCCGTCGTTGAAGAACCGCTGATAGATGCGGTCGGCCAGCAGGACGCGGAAGTCCGCGTTGGCGTTCAGCCGGCTCAGCAGGTAGTGCGGATTGCTCTGCCCGACGACTCCTACGCGGTTGACCGTCGGCGATTCGAGGGTCCATTCCACGTCCCAGGGCAGGAACACGAAAGGTCCCGCCGGGTTGCGCCGGCGCAGGGTATAAAAGTTGCGAGGCGCCTGATCGCTGCACAGGAGCACCGGAGCGTCCCGGCTGCCTGTGTAATAGATCATCAGCAGGTAATCGATCATGGCGGGGACATCCACGAGCTTCTGAAACGCGTCATAGGCGCCTGGTTTGCTCAGATCGCCCGCAGCGGCAGCCATCATCGCATTCCAGGCCGTCAGGTCCCCCGCGACCACCTCCATCGACGTATCGGCGTACAGAACGTCGTAATCCTCCTTGCTGCCGCCGAGATGGTCGGCGGCGAAGCTCTCATCTGGTCGCTCGGACAGGATATACAGGCCCCAGTACAGGCCATTGATGTAGACGTGAACGGGCCTGCCGCGGGGATTCAGTCCACCAAGGTCGCGAACCGTGTCAGCGGAGTAAAGGGCTCGCAGGTAATCGGCGTGGCTGGTTCCGAGGCCGCCGCAACTCGAGCTGTCGCCCACCCAGGAGTAGTTCCAGATGCCCCGCAGGACCAGACAGTCGAAACGCTCCACGTCACTGTCCTTGAACAGCGGGTAGTCCAGGTGGGCCGGGCCGTACTCGTTCTTGAAGAGAATCCGCAGCGAGTGCTTGGCAATGCTGGCCGTTCTGCCGTACTGGCTCCCGTGAATGCGCAGCCCGACGTTCACCTGAAAGTCGTCGCCCGTGACGGGATCGATCCACTCCATAGAGGCCGGCTTCTCCCAGGCGATGCCGTGGGCCTGGGTATTGGCGTAGATGCCGTTTTTGGCTCCGAAGAAATCATCATTGCTGATCACGATGCTCACAGACGGGATTGTCTTGAGGTCGTCCTTGATCGTCGCTGCGTAGGCGGGGCTGTTGACGACATCGGGGTCCATCTCATAGTCCACCCGGGTCGATCCCCAGCTCGTGGGAAAGCCCGGGGGAGACGCCGTCTGGTGGATGACATTCTGGAGGAAGATATAGCTGGCGGTCGCAATGGTGGAGGATTTCCAGCCGGGCTTCATGGCGGCTGCCCGCACGCATACCGTTCGTGAGATCTGCATCGGCCCGGTGTACTTTGTTCCTGCCAAGCCACGGCCGGTTGGGGCAAGGGGGTCGGTGCCGTCCAGCTTATAGTAAATGACGGCGCCCTCAGTCTGCGTCGTCAGCTCCAGCGCGAAGGCGCTGTCATAGAAGCCCCGCTTGTGCGAAAACTCCGGCGCGGCGACGATACCGGCGTAGGGGTTGCTGTTTTTGGTCCCGGGCGTCGGCTGGGTCAGGAATTGCGGGTCGCTCGCGCCGTCGGGGTAGCGGCCGTATGAAACGTCCACGATCTGCGGGCCAAAGGAGAGGCTGTCCACCAGGGTGACGCCATCTGACTCGAACAGGCCGATCTCTTCGCCGGCGGCGCTGAGATTGAAACTGGCGTGCAGACCTGGATCGGCAGTCTCGCCATCGGCCCAAAGCACCAGGAAGCCGCCTGGGGCAATGGTCGTCAACTGGGGCCGATTCAGCGGAAACTGCCATTTGGTTGGATCGCCCAGGTCGTCCGTGACGTACATGCCTGCGACATTGACGGGGGCCGTTCCGGCGTTGTAGAGCTCAATCCAGTCATCGTATTCCTTCTGGGGGTCCGCTACGCTGCTGTTGTTGGAGGCCATGACTTCATTGATCGCCAGGGTCAAGTCGCCCGCGTGACACACGCCTTGTCCCGCGTGCAGCATCGAGGCAAGCAACACCCACAGAACGCATCGAAATTTCGAGAAACTGGGCATCGGCTGTTTCCTATACGAACGGGGGCTCACACCTCCTCGGCCGAACGAACCGAAATGAGAGTCCTCAGCCCAACATTGTAGCAGAAACAGCGGCGGAAGGTCAATACGTCACCGCTGTTGCGGTGTCAGAACAGGTCTTCGTAGATTCTGTAGCCTGTCTCTTTCATGCCCACGGCGGCGTAGGCTTGCATGGCGACGCGGTTGGATTGCTCGACGTAGAGGCGGATTCCGCAGACGTCCGGCCGTTGTGACACCTGCGTTTTGACGAAGTCGTAGAGCTTCGTGAACACGCCGTGACGCCGGTAGGGAGGCTGCACGTAAAGGCTCTGAATCCACCAGATCAGGCCGCTCCGCCAGTCGCTCCATTCAAAGGTGACCATGAGGGAGCCCGCGATCGTCTCGCCGTCGCAGGCGATCACATAGAAGCCGTATTGCGGACGGTTCAGGAGGGCGCGCACGCCCCGCCCGATCACGGCGGGATCGAGACGCTTGCGCTCCGTCTCCCAGGCCATCGCAATGTTCGCCTCGGCGACGATGTCCGCATCCTTCATTTCACCCATTCGGACCGTGATGCCGTCTTCCATGGCTTGCTCCCCAGTCAGTTCAGGCTTCGCCGCAATTGGTCCAGCACTTGCGTCGTGAGGTTTTCCATGGTCAGTTCGCCGCTGCCGCGGAGCCGGACCTTGCGGCTGTCCACGCTGCCGTCGGCCCGCTTGAAGGCCGCTTCCACATAGCCGGCGCCGCTCGGGTCGCGTGAGACCTCACCGGTGGCGACTACCCAGTGGCATCCAGTTGCTTTCGCGGCAGCCGCAGCCAGAAGCTTCGCCTTCTCATCAGGCAACGTACCGGCGGTCCACGCATCATCAGGCACGTTGAGCATTCGGCCGAGCGATTCCACGGTCGGCGCCATGTACGCGCCCTGGAGCACCCGACCAGCACTGTCGGCGTCGCTCAAGGCCGCCGCCAGATGTCCGCCGCTGCCTGTCTCCACCAGCGCCAGCCGCTCGCCGCGCGCTATCAGCAGATTCACGATGTGCTGCTCCAGGGACACATCGCCCTCGCCGTACATGTTGTCGCCGAGATATTTGACGATCTGGTCTCTGAGCGTCCGGAGCCTTGCCCGGTTTTCCGGTGTGTCGTCGGGCAGCGTAAACGTGAAATCCACGCGCCCGCCCTGGAACTGCGAGGAGGTTACCACATCGGGCGGCAGGGTCACGTGCTCCTTGAGCCTTTGGTCAATCTCGGACTGGCCCAGTCCGACGAATCGCAGGGTCAGTGAGGCCCCGGGCAGGCGCGTGCCGAACCGGCGATTCAGGTATGGCACCAATTCGTCGCGGACCATCGGCTGCAGCTCTCGCGGCGGGCCCGGCAGCGCGACGATCACGAGGTCCGGCTTCTCGAATACGAGGCCCACAGCCGTGCCGCTGGAGTTCTTCAGATACGTGCCGGATACCGGCACCCGCGTCTGACGCCGCAGATTGGCACGGAGATTGTTCGGTTCTGTGCTGAAGCGCCGCCCCATGTCCTTCAGCACGTCGGGATGCTCCTTCAACGCGATCCCTGTGAAGTCGGACAGCGCTTCGCGGGTGATGTCGTTATCGGTGGGGCCCAGGCCGCCGGTGACGATGACGAGGGCCGCCTTGCCCGAGGCGAAACGAAGCGCCTCCTTGATATCCGCCTGGCGGTCGTCGACGCACATCGAGCCGACGCACTGGAGACCGAGCGGATGCAGGGTCCGCGTAATGAAGTACGTGTGTCCGTCCGGGTACACCCCCGAGAGCAATTCGCCGCCGGTGATTACGATCATGTATCGCGTCGGCTGCTGAGCCGGCCGAGCCGGCGCGGGTGTCGCGCCCGCGAACACTGATGAACCACATGACAATGCGATCAAGAGCCAGCGGATGGCGAGTGTGCTCCGTGAGATCATTGCGACGCCTGCCTTTTCTCGTACAGGTACTCGAAGGCCGGAAGCGATCTGTCCTCGGGCAGGGAGAAGACTCGCGGCTTCTTGAATACCCGGTTGAACGTGCGAGGGTCGGGCACCAGCTCCGACCCGATAAGGTTCACGGATGTTGAGCCATCCGGATTGCGGTAGCGGAACCGGACTTCGTGATTGATGTGCGAGAAATACCTGCGGCAGGTGCGCTCGATGATCCGCAGGTACTCGGCCGCCGAGACGCTGTCCATCTCCGAGAAGCTGCACGCATTGTGGTACAGGTCCACGGATTGCTCGGGCAGACGGGTGATCTCGAAGTGCGGAAAGACGGCGACATCGTAATCCTCGGAGGTACGCACGCTGACCGGCCCCTCGCCGTACAGCCGGATACGCCTGTCGGGCAGCGCCGACAGTAGGAAGTACGAGCAGACGGCGGCCACTTCGGGAATGTCAAAGACGAGGTATTTGGCGATAGGGGTCCTGGCTGCCCGCATCGCTTGGTATGCCTGGCCTCCGATGCCGCCGCCGATCTCCACCACGACGGCATCCGGAACATCATGCAACAATCGGTGCATTTCGAGAGCATGATAGGCATGCCGGAAGGCATGGATTTGGACCACATCGCCGTTGAGACAGATGCCGGCCGGGTTGCCCACGAGCGGATAATGCACAGCCTCCTCCGGCTCACCGAGCGACTGGAACTTGTCACGGTATCGGCACCAGACCGTGCGAACATACAGCCGGCCGGTCAGCGAGGTCCGGTACTTCACGTATTCGTCATATCCGCTGCCGGCGCCTATCGTGAATTGCTCCCTCTGAAGGTTCTCGAACAGGCCGGCCAAGGCGGCTGTATTCTCGGCGTTCAGCGCCCGGACAAGGTCCCTGTAATTGACATCGATCCACTCGGCCCACAGCCCGCGGATTTCAAATACCGCCGGAGCGTGCTGCTGGGCCTGCTTGGCGGCCTTGTAGGCAGCGATGATTCGGCGCAGGTGCCCCGGGTCGGACCTGTGGTGCTCGGCCTTACCCCGGTGCTCGGCGAACCCGGCGGCGAGATCCAGTCGGCGGTCCTGTCTGGCCAGCCGCAGGTAGCCGGCAGTCACGTCGAGAGGCGTCGCGACGGAGGAGATCAGGAATCGCCCGGCCTTGTTGCGGAGCGTCCCGTCGTCCCATGCCCGGCTAATCTTCGCGGCGAAGTACTTCACCCGTTTCAGGAACAAGGCGTTCTCCTGCAAGGACCTGAGTCGATCCGTGGCTTCTTGGAATGACGCAATACCGGAATGTTGGATTGATGGGCCGGACGGCCCGCGCCCCCGGTATTCCCCCATTCCAGTATTCCATCATTCCGTGAACATACATCCCTCGTCCGGGGCTGTCCAGAGCTATCGCCAGCCCTCAGGCGGTCGGTTTACAGGATTAGCGGACTCTGGCTCATGCCGCCTGTCCCTGCCCACGGCTTGAAGTGTCAATTTCCCTTGACAAAACCGGCCCGCGAAGTTAAGCTGGATAAGTTGAAACAGGGTACCGGGTGACCGCAGGCGAGGCTGGCACTGCACAATCGTGCCTGCCGAAGGGGAAATGCCCGTCCCATCGACGCATCCGTCCCTGTTCGCCGGCTCCGTTTCTCGCCCTGAGAAGGCGGGGGCCTTGCTGAAAGGAATGCTAACGAAATGAAGGTCAAGAGTGCGGTTTTTGCCATCTTCATTGGCGGTTTCGTCCTGTCGCTGCCGTCGATTTCCCTTGGCGTGGTTGACACCCGCGCCGTTGATGAGGTCATCAAAAAGAGTGTTCTGACCCCCCAGGATTTGGATGCAATTGACCGCTTCGTTCTCGATGCGGTCCAGGACATTGTACAGACCGACGATTTTACCCAGATTGCCACAGTCCGCGCGACCGTCATTGCCAGGCAGGGCACTCAGGCCCAGTATGTCCAAAAGCTCTCCGAGTCGGCGCTCAAGCACATCTCATGGGGTCTGCAACAGGCACAGGGGGACCCCGATGTAGCCCGGCGATTCAAGGTGATGGTAAACCTGCTGATCCTCGTGGATGGCCTCAAGGACCCCCGGCTGGTGGATCTGGCCGTCGCGTCGATCACGCAGGATAACAACAGCGTGCGATACTGGGCGGTCCGGACGGCGACAGATGCGACCCTGTGGACCAAGATAAGTCAAAACCAGGCCGGCGCGACACAATTGGCCGGCCGGATCATCGCCGAGTGCAGAAAAGCGGTCAAAAACAGCAGCTCCGAGGTGCTCAACCTGATGGTGGACTTTGCCAGTCGGCACAGCTCGCCGGAGGCAGACGGTCTGCTCATGGACGTGGCCGACGAGCGGGCCAGGTGCTACGCCGATTGGACGGCCCGATATGAGCTGGCGGACGCAGCCATCCTGAAGCTGCTGTCGAACAGCCTGACAGCCGGCCCGAATCCCAATCCCGAGCTGGCCCGGCGATTTGCTCAGCTCTATTCCTTCGTCATCCAGCGATACATCAAGGGTCAGCAGCAGAATGCCCTGAAGGACAACTCCAGGAATTACCTGGCCTCCGTGATCGCGGAGGTCGAGGACAAGTGCATCAGCAAGCTCCTAGGCGCGCGGCAGCCGACGCTGACGCAGGCCGTGCAGGGAGCCAACCTTGACGCTCTCCAGGCCGAGCACGATAAGCTGCTGGGCGGCACGGGACAGACAGGGGCCTTGGTCTCGAAGCTCAACTTCAAGTACGGCAACCGGCCGACGCCGCTGCTGTTGCCCGATCCGCCGGCCTCCGCCGTGGCGCCGGCCACAGTGCCGAACCCGCAGCCGGCCCCGCCGACAGGTCCCCGGGCAAGTCCGCCGCCCGCCCCGCACAATCACATGAACATGTAGTCGGCGGCTGTCTTGCACCCCCGGCCCAGAGCGTCGCGCAAAGGAATGCAGAATGAATGTTCGGATCACGGCATTGACGGTAGTCATATTCGCTGTTGCGGGTTGCAGCAGATCGCACTCTTACTGGTACCAGCAGGGCAAAACGCTCGAGCAGGCTCAGGCGGACTGCTCGGACTGCCAGCGTCAGGCCCGGCAGGAGGCGGGCCAAGCTGCCGCCGATGAGTACGCCGGTCATATCGACTCTCCGTTGCATCGGCGGGGTGACTACGGCACGTTCCATGACAACCTCGAGTCCGATGATAGTAGTTTCATCGACGCCTCGCCCATGCACGGCGGGCTGTACGAGCAGAATGTCTTCGCCGGCTGCATGAAGCACAAAGGCTACCAGAAGCTCAAGGCCCACCGCCTGCCCCCCAGGACGCGCACCAGGAGCCTCTCCATGGGCGCCGTCGCCGGACGCTGACGCCGCCTTCGCATCGCGTCCCTTGGGGACTGCGTCGCGGAGCACGCTTAGGGCTTGGAGAGGAAGCCGGCGGTGGAGGTGAGGATTCGCTGGTGCAGGCGGGTGTGCTGGTCGTTGGCGTACTGCTCGTGAAGATCCTTGAAGCTGGCCCGGCAGAAGTGGCAGCCCAGCGTCGTCAGGTGGAAATCGACGTAGTCGAACCATTCGGGCGAAAGGGTCTCCAGCAGGAAGGCGCCGAGGGTGCTGCGCTTCGGGCAGCTCAGCCGCTGCGACTCCCAGATCTCGGTAAGGAGATTCTCGGTGTAGGTGATCGAGATATCCTTCATAGCGTCGTTGGCGGCGATATCCTCGCGGATGTGTTTGAGGCAGCGATGCTTGACGACGCGGACGAGGCTTTCGTCGAGGCCGAGCAGTTTGGCCACGTCTACGTTCGGGACCTGGCAGTAGAACACCAGGTCCGCGACCTTGAGGTCGCGGAACTTCGCCCCCTCCTGGCAGCTCTTGATCAGCCGGCGCAGCGCCCTGGTCAGGGCCTGCCTGAGCAGCTCGCATTGCTCGTCGTGGCTGACACACCAGCTCACACTCGGGTCGGCGGAGGCCACCCAGGCGAAAGAATCGGCCGGGCCGTCCTCGTCGCTGGTGTGATACACGTCCTGGATCAGGCACACCGTCCTGGCCCACCGCGTGCGGAAGCGGTTGGCGATCTCATTGCGCAGGATGCTGAACAGGTACGTCTCGAGGGTGCTCTCGATCCGGAGATTGTTCGCCACCTTGACGAATGAGGTGAACGTCTCCTGAACGATGTCCTCGGCGTCGGCGCGCTGGGGGACTCGGGCGGTGGCGAATCGCAGGAGCCGCCCCTGGTACTCATCGACCAGGCGGGACCACGCCGCACTGTCGCCGTGCCGAATGGCCTCCAACAAGTCTCTGTCTGTCTGATCGCTGCCGCTCATAGGCTCGCCGGCTACCGCTTATCGACCTTTTCAGGCTGGCCCAGGCGCTCGTCCAGCCATTTGACGATTTCCTTATAGTATTGCTTGTGATATTCCCAGGGAATACCGTGGCCGCCTGGGAACAGCACATGCGTTTTCTGGTCCGCCGGCGTCCCCAGCAGATTGAAAAGCGGCTTTTGAGCCGTTTCGTACGGGAAGATGGAGTCCTCCCTGGCGTTGATCATGAGCATCGGGATTTTGACGCGCGGGGCAAAGTTGGCCGGGTCGGAGGCGGGATGCCTCGTACAGGCGCAAATGCCGCCAAGCAACAGGACCCCGGTCTTGAACCGATCCTCCACGGCGATCATGACCGGGCCCATCTGCGCGCCCCAACTGAGCCCGACGTAGGCGAGCTTGCCGGTGTCGATATCTTCCCGGGTTTCCAGGTAGTCGATCGCGCGTCGCATGTCCTGGGACACCTGGACGTAGAGATTGCGGCTGAGGATGCTGTCCGGCGGGTAGTAGGGCTTGTCCAGCCGGCGATCGTACGTCCCCTTATAGAAGGGCACGATCAGCGCCCGGCCGCTCTGAGTGATCGTGGTCATCTCGTGCTTGTGGGCCTGCTCGTCCCAGGGGCTGTCGCGCGCCTCGCCGCCCGGGAACCAGACGACGGTCTGGTAGGGCGGCTTGAACCCATTGGGCAGGTAGAGATAGGCGATGACGCGCTCGTTGGGGTACGCCGCTGCGAACGTGATCCGCTCGCGCCGGCAGAAGTTGCGGTCGCTGTCGACCGACTCGATTTTTGCGTCCAGTTCGGTCCGATCGTACTTGTACCAGGTATTGATGTAGGAATCGAGGATCTCGTCGGAGACGGGCCTGAAGTGCTCGAAGTCCCGGTGCTTGCACTGGGCAGGGTCGAAGGCGAGGGCGGGTACGGCCTGCCGGCCGCTGGGGTACATCGCGCATCGAAAGCCGTTGGCGATGTCCCGATCCCACGCGGAGCGCATCTCGCCCGCGACGAAGATGTACTCGTGGTCGCTCCAGGCGCCGCCGAGAATGCCGTGCATGTCGGGCTGGTCCTCCACGGTGTTGAAGCACCACTCGCGGACGTTGCCGGCCGCATCGCACAGGCCGAACCTGCCTGTCCCCGGGTAGTGGCCCACGGGGGCCGGACCGTTATCGAAGTCGCTGTGGTGGGCGACGCGGTAGGGGAAATCGTCCGCTCTGGCCGCATACAGCCAGTGGTAGATCGTCGGCAGTTCCTTGCCTTCGGAGCGGGCGTACGCTACGGCCTCGTACCAGCTCACGCCGCCGACGGGATAGTCGCCCTGTCCCGACGGGTACGTGCCGTCCTTCCAGGCGGCCGGACCGGGACGACCGCTCTGGTCGCGGAACGCCGCCATCGCCTGCGACCAGGTCAGGGCCTTCCCGTCCTTGACGAACCGCTCCCGCCAGAATTCCTCCTTTGCGTACGCGCCCCTGTCCATGAATTCCTTATATTGTTTGTTCGTTACCTCGCATTTGTCGATGAGGAACGCCGGCGCGAACGGAATGCATCGCTCGCTGTGAAATATATCGTATGCCTTGAGCTCGGCGGGGGGGATCCAGACCATCTCCGGCGGGAACTTGCCCCTGGGCTGCAGGATGAATCCGAGGTACCCGGGGGTCAGGCTGGCCGGGTCCACCCACGGCGACGGCAGCTCGTTCGAGCGGACGACCTCCAGGGACGTGAATCCCGGCTTCTCCACTTTCCAGCGGTACGTGCCGAAGGGAATCCTGGCGTTTTCGATGGGGGACCGGCCGAGATACTTCCACCCGGGCCTCTTGTCCGGGTACTGCCCGATGTAGACTTTGGCGCCGAGCGGACTCGTGAGAATCGTGTGCTCCCGGGATAGCCGGGGCCAGCGGTCGATCAGCAGAGGATCGTCGGACAAATACCGCTCCGCTTTCTCCGCGAGCGCCAGCGCGCGGAAGTACTGACTGGTTTCGATGAGCTTGTCGATCTCGGCCATCGCGTACTGCTGGGCCCATTGTGTCGTGTAGTGCCGCCAGGCGAATCCGATCGCCGCCAGGCTTGCGGCGACGATCCCGGCCGCCAGGGTCACCGTCACCGCGCGGCGGCGGACGAGCTTGACCAGTCGGTCCGCCGCTCCCGTCGGCCTGGCCTGGATGACCCGGCCGTCGAGGAAGCGGCGCAGGTCCTCGGCCATCTCGCCGGCGCTTTGATATCGCCGGCTCGCGTCCTTTTCCAACGCCTTGCAGCAGATGGTTTCCAGATCGACGGGGATGTGCCGGTCGATCTGCCTCGGCCGGCGCGGCTCCCGGTTGAGGATCTGGCCGATCACCCGCTGGTGGGTGTCGCCGTCGAAGGGCGGCTCCAGGGTCAGCAGCTCGTAGAGCGTCACGCCGAGCGAATAAACGTCGGAACGACAGTCCACTTTGGCGTGTCCGCCGGTGATCTGCTCGGGGCTCATGTATCTCGGCGTGCCGACGAACGCGCCGGTCAGGGTCACCGCCTGCTCCTCGCTGATCCGGGCGATCCCGAAGTCCAGCAGGACGAGCCGGCCGTCGCGGGCCAGCATGAGATTGGAGGGCTTGACGTCCCGGTGGATGATCCCCTGCGTGTGGGCATAGTCCAGGGCGTCGGCGACCCCGCAGATCAGCCTGGCCACCGTGGTGAAATACTCGCTCTGCGATTTGCAGTCCCGCAGGACGCACGGGGTCTTCGGCCGGCTGCCGGTCTGGTCCTCCGGCTCGCGCGGAAACCCGGGATCCGAGACTTGAGATTTGGAATTCTCCGAGTCGCCCGCCGCCGGGCAGGCAGCCGGCCCGGGTTGCGGCGCCCGGGCGATGCGGAGGTCGGCGATCACCTCATCGAGGCTTTGGCCGTCGATCATTTCCATCGCGAAGTACCAGATATTGCTTTCCGTGCCTTCGGCGTAGATGGTGACGATGTTCGGGTGACGCAGTTTCGCCGCCGCCCGGGCCTCGCGCTGGAATCGCTCGATGGCCGAAGGCCCTCCGGCCAAGCCGACGGGGAGCACCTTCAGCGCCACGCGGCGATTCAGTGAGACCTGCATCGCCTGGTAGACGATGCCCATCCCGCCGGTGCCCAGTCGCCTCTCCAGCCGGAAGTCGCCAACCTGAAGATTCGGCTCCAAGCCGACAACGGGCGTGTCCGCTCTGCCTGCGCTGGATTGGGCCGGTGCGCCGCGCGAATCCGCTCGCGGTGTGGCGTCGAAGTCCGAACTTCGAGATTCGGGATTCTTCGGGGGCTCAGGGGCCGGCTCAGGCTTGAGGCCCGCGCGCACCTGGGCCACCGCCTTGGCGCACCGGTCACACACTCGCAGATGGCGTTTCCAGCCTGCCAGTTCCTCCGCCGAGGCGCCGGCCTCGACGAACGCCGCCATATCTCGCTGTGACAGACAGCCCTTCATGGCCCCACAGCTCCCGTCAATCGAGTCCAGGGTTTCCTGGCCCATTATACCCGATCCTCCGCCGTTACGGCAACCCACTCATGCCGGGCGCAGGGATTTTACAGCTATTTTATGGGGACACCGAGAGGCGGTGGCATAGGAAAGAGTCTGAAGTTTCAAGTTTGGAGTGCCAAGCCGGAGGGCGCAGGCGCCCGCCGCTTCCGCCTTCAAGCTTCACGCTTTAAGCTTGATACTTGCCTTACAGCGTCACTACGAACGATACCAACCATGCAACCGCTACGGCTGGTTCCTGTGCAAGACATGAATAGACCGAAGGCCGCGAGCGATATCGGCTCGCGGCCCCGGCACTACGGACAGATTCTCCGGAGGATCACTCGACGACTATCTGGAACACCTGTCCATCCATGGCTCGATGAGCCTCGTCAGGTCGCTTCAATCCCTTTTTCCGCCATTGGTGCGGTCCTCGCAGCGCGGACGACTTGCGGGGTGATACGCCGGTCCCAGGTTTCACAACTGCACACGCCTGATACGACATCCCGTCCTGCGGGCAACTCCGCCCGCAGCTATCGTATCTCGCCGATGCGATTCACCCCCCAATCCCTGAAACCCATGTACCGTGCTCACCTCGGCGAAGCCGCGCGAGTCCTGCTGAACTCACCGAACATTTCTACTCGAGCACGCGCTCACAAACAGCGGGTCGGACGCGTCCTCCCGTCCGTGTCACGACCGCAGGGTAGTGCCACACCCGCCGCCGTTCGTAACGATTTTTTTGCACGAATTACTCTCGTGGGCGTGCATCACTTCATCAGGCGAGCGGGGGACGCTCGGCCTGCCAGGGGGGCTTGGACGTCTTGCGTAGGTCGTGCGTCCCCGCACGAATTCTTTCGGTGAACAGAGACCCACCCACGGGGCGTATCCTCCGGGTCTGGCAAGCTATGCCCGTGCCGCGAAGTATGGTTGCACACGGTTTTCTCGTTATGGATAAGGGGCTCGACGCCACGTTGGGAATGTGGGATAATATCGGCGAATTGGTTGTGGTGGCAGGTTCGCAGCACAATGGAAACGCAAGAGGCATTGACGATCAGCAGTGAGGGGCCCGTCGCAGTCGCCTGCTTCAAGAGCGCCTGCATCTGCGACAGCGACGAGATCGCGAGGGCCTCGGCGGCGCTCCGCCGGCATATTGAGACCCAGCGGCCGACCGGGCTGGTCTTCGACTTCACCGGCGTGAAGTTCTTCTCCTCCCAGGTCCTCGGCCTGCTCCTGGAGGCACGGAGCCGGCTCCAGCCGCAGGGCGGACGCGTCGCCGTCGCCGCCCTGAGCCCCCAACTGGAGCGCGTCTTCCGCATCACCAACCTCGACCAGCTCTTCGCCTTCTACCCCGACCGCCCCGCCGCCCTCCAGCAACTATCCGCTTCGCCCGGGTAGCGGGAGTCGGCCAACCCAGTCAAATAGACCTTCTCATTGGGCGTACGTAATTACCAGGCCGGGGGGCACACGCGTACCACCTGGTGAGACATAATCGTAGGCGCAGAATTCAAAATCCTTCGCGCGCGTGCCTGTGCTCGAGAAAATGATGGCAATGGCATTGCCCTCTGACCAATCGGGTCGATCGACGATCTCCTGTATGATCGTGCTGATATCGGGACTGCTCAGCGCGTGTCCATAGACGCCAAGACCCAGCGTCCAGACGACAGATGCGCCGGTTCGAGGCAGCGTGTACACAAACCGGTCGAGCGACGAGAAATTGGCGGCATTGTCCGTCGCCTCGGCCTGGAGGACCCCCTCGAAGCAGTCCTCAGGTTTTGAAATGTATAGGTCCTTCGCAGTGCCAATCTTCAATTCCGCTTTAACGATCTTGCTTCCTTTGGGTATCTTGACGCCGATGAACCGCATGGCGCTTGTGTTCACACCGACTTTGAGAAGGCTGCCGTAGATATCATTCCACAGGAGCGTCGGTCTGCCGAAAGCGTCATCCTCCTTCGTCTTGACCGAGTACGAGACTGTCGTCTGGCGGAGGGTCACCTTCACTTTGGCGGTGGCGGCATTTGACTTGCCGCCCATCGGGGGCGTGCCGCCGTCATCGGCATTGAAGGTGAAGCTGTCTTCGCCTTCGAAGCCCTTTTGGGCCCGATAGACGACCCGGCGGCCAAAACCCGGCAGCACGGCGGGACCTACGATCTGACCTCCGCTGGGGTATTGCAGCGTCCCATGGCTGGGCAGCGAGACAATAGCATACGCCATCCGGCCCGGGACTCCGGGCAGGCGATCATCTCTTGCTTTCAGGGCGATCGTGATGGGATCCGTGCTGATGGTCGTTGCGTTAACATCCTCGGCTATCGGAGGATGGCTCTTGACCGGCAGGCAGAATTCCTCAGTTGGCTTGACGCCGTATGTGATCTGGAGCCTGGCGGCGCGGGTGGAGTGGGGCTTATCGCAGGCGTAGAACTGCAGGTCCTGCGTGTTCTGGACACCGCCGGCATACAGAATAGCGATGTCGTTGCTGATCGACCAGTCCTCGCGATCGACGATCTCCTGAACGACGGCGTGAATGTCAGGACTCGAGCTATACGTCTGGTCAGGCCAAGTCTGTCCCGCCTCCCAAACCCAGGGCACCGATGCCTTGGTCTTGGGCAGGTTGAGGATTTGCGGGCCTAGCTCGTTGAAGTCGTTGGCGTCGCCGGTGGCCTCCGCATATACGGCGGCGTCGATGCGATTGTCGATACTCGTCGTGCCCATGCACAGGCTCAGGTGTGCGCTGATGATCTCGTTGCCTTGCGAGATGTCGATGTTGCGGAACCGCAGGGCGCTGGTGGACTTTCCGACGCCGAGCATGTCAGAGACGGCAACAGGCTCGCCCGGCGCTCCGTAGGCGTCATCCTCCGGTGCGATCACCTCGTACTCGCGGGTGACCATGTGGCGGACCTTGAGCGTCACGGTCGCGATGTTCGACTTGCCGCCGGTTGGGGGCGTTGCACCATCATCGGCAAAGAACGTGAAACTGTCCTCTCCCGCGTACCCAGGGTCCGCCCTGTACACCACCCGGTTACTCCCAGCGGGCAATATGCTGCCAAAAGTGACCTCGGCAAGTTGCGGATGTTCCAGCGTGCCGTGGCTCGGCGGCGAGGCAATCCCATAGCTCAGGACCGTGCACGGGTCGGCATCCGAAGCTTCCAGAATTGTCGGGGTCGGATTGTTCGAACAGGCATAAAGCTCAGTGTCCTTTGCCACCGGCCGGTTCTGGCTGGGGCTAACCACTCGCGCCGGCGGCGTGACAACGGGCGGACTCTCCAACTTGGGTGCGTACGTGACGATGAGTTTGGGGGCTGTGGTGGGGTCCCAGTCATAGGCCCAGAAGGCGGCACTCAATTCAATATTATTCGTTGTCCCGGCGTAGATTATCATGAGGGCATTGCCCGCCGACCAGTCCGGATAGTCGGCGATTTCCTGGATGACACTCCTGATGTCAGGACTGCAATACCACTCGTCCCAAGTCTCGTCGCCCGTCCAGTCCCAAGCGATGGACGCCTGCGTGGTCGGCAGTTGCGTGATCTTCCGGCCGGTGAGGCTGGTGGCGTTGGGCGTCGCCTCCGCACAGATCATGCCTCTGGTTTTCCCGGGACAGCGTAGGCACAATCGCAGGCTCGCACTGAGAATCTCCGCATCACGCGGGACCGCAACACCCTGGAACCGCATGGCAGCGGTGCGGTACCCCACCTCAAGGTCCCGGTCATTGAGCCACTGCAACCAAGTCGCGTTATCAGCAAATCCATCATCATCTTTCGCACAAACCTGGTATTCGACGGTAACCATGTCTTTCACTGCCACGGTGACGGTCGCGGTATTGGAGATTCCGCCTCGGGGTGCGGTGCCGCCGTCATCGACATAGAACGTGAACGTGTCGTAGCCCGTGTAGCTGGCCTTTGGCTTGTACACGACCTGGTTGGCGTAGGCGGCCAGCGGTCCTGACTGCGTGATCGCAGCGCCGCCGACTGTTGCCAAAGTCCCATGGCTCGGCAGGTCGGCGATTACATACGTCAGCCTTCCTGGTGGATCGGGCAGACCATCATCCGTGGCGTCGAGCGTTATGGTCACGGACTTGTCGCAGGCTGTAGTGACCGTAGCATCCTTGGCTAGCGGCGGATTCTCTCGGATTAGCGGCACGCTCGAAATGAGCGAGTAGTATTGCTCCGCTCCATAGGAGACTCTGACGCTGTACATCCCGGACTCACTTGGAGTGCCGATATAGACCTGCTCAACATTGTCCGTCTTGTTGTCCCCAGCAGTTGCGACCGCCTGAGGAACGGCGGGGTCGAGGACATACGGCCAGTATATCGTCGAGCCATCCGGACCGATGATCCGCAGATCGACGTGGTGCTTCAGGCGAGAGCCTCTCCAGTCGTGCTCGTTGACGGCTGAAGCTGGCGGATCGGTCCAGCATAAGGTGACGCGAATCGGTCGCAGCGCGTCGGCATAGAAACGGTAGGTGTCCTGCGGTTTGGTGGCGTTGAGGAGCCCTTCGACGATGTAGCCGTTCTGGGCATCGTCGTGCTGCTCTTGGATCAGTTCCGCCGCTACCCGGGCGTTCATCAGGCCCCAGCCGAACTGGTAGTCGGGTCCCGGCCTGCCCAGGTCATCGGCCGTGTGGATGATCAGGCCCTTGAGCGTGCTCGACCGCATGTTCTGATTGGGAAACAGCCGCTGGTAAAGCTGGATCAGCAGCGTGGCCGATCCCGTCGCGTTGGGGCAGGCCATGCTCGTGCCGCTGAGTGTTTCATAGCTCGTATCGGAGTTGGAATCCGTCGAATATACGTTGATTCCGTTGGCCACGATGTCCGGCTTGATGCGTCCATCGTCCGTCGGACCCCAACTGCCGAAGACGGCCATGTTGGCATCCGCCAGGCTGCGGACCCCCTGCGAGACGGCATCGCCCACCGCTCCGACAACCATGAGGTTCTTGGCCGTCGAGGATCCGGGAAGCGTGTCATAGCCGTCCTTAGTCTGGCCATCGCCGGGCGGGCACGTGTTCGGATCGTAGACAATCGAGCGCGGCGCCTTAGCCTGCATCAGATAATAGACGGTTTCTCCGATCCCGGGGTTGTCCGTTCGTTCGTTCCCGGCCGCGACGAAGGCCAGGTAGTATGGATATCGGAATGCCACGTCGTCCCAATCCGCGGCGACTTCGTGATACTGTCCAAACCACGGTTCGGTTGAGTCTCGGCCATTCCAGGGTGCCGTCCAGTGCCATCCAAGATTGCCATAGAGCCATCCGTATGCCCACCCTGCAAGCAGG
>Ga0315282_10002818_pt1 | contig 31546 bp, 33 predicted proteins | sample YL17G07_20_MG_FD_203693 | JGI IMG/M metagenome (GOLD analysis project Ga0315282, IMG submission 203693) | Sediment microbial communities from Yellowstone Lake, YNP, Wyoming, USA - YL17G07_20 | ecosystem: Environmental > Aquatic > Freshwater > Lake > Sediment | place: USA: Wyoming | collected... | reverse complement strand
TCCACCCAAAGCCTGGTCTTTGGAATTGCCCTTGCCGCACTGTGTTTTACCGGCGTAGAATCTGTGTCTCAGCATGGTGAAGAGACACGCCACCCGGAAAAAAAGATGCCCCAGGCATACATCCTGATGATAGTAGCCGTTCTCGTTCTATTCGCCGGCATTTCAATTGTTGCCCTGTCAGCCATGACCCCCCAAATTCTCGGTGACCCGGTAAATGGCTGGGCAAGAGACCCGATAGCCGGCATCGCGGCTAACCTGCCTTCAGACACCTTGCAGAATATCTTCGCCCCCTTAGTTGCTATATTGGCGGCAACCATCATGCTTGTTTCCACCAATGCCGGGCTGCTAGGCATCTCACGCCTAACCTACAACCTGTCATCCCATCACCAGCTACCGGCAACCTTAAGTCGCATTCATCACCGTTTTAGAACACCCTATCTGGCTATTATCCTGTTTTGCCTGATAGCCATTCTGGTGTTAACCCCTGGGTTCTTCGCCACTAACTTTTTTGCTGATTTAGGGGCATTATATGTCTTCGGCTCCCTGCTCTGCTTCGCCCTGGCTCATGCTGCGGTTCTGGCTCTGCGGGTGAAAAAGCCTGAAATGCCACGCCCATTCAAGCTCGGTGGAAATATCAGGATTAAGGGGCAAGAACTACCCATGACCGCTATCCTCGGCTTAATTGCCACCTCGGTAATATGGATAATAGTGATAATTACCCAGCCCTACAGTCGCTGGTTGGGATTCGGCTGGCTGGTGGTCGGCTTAATCATTTACTCCCTCTACCGCTGGAAAGCACACCTGCCATTAACCCACCTACCCAAGAAGCCCGGGGAAGGGGTGTTGTAGATTTTAAAACAGAAGATTATAATACCAATCACCCCCGTAAACGGGGATAGAGAGCAATGAAGTTCAAGAAGATCCTGGTGCCGATAACTGGCACCGAAGTTGATAATGAGGCAATGAGGCTAGCCTGCCAGCTGGGCAAGAAGGACAAGGCTAAAATCTGGGCAGTTTGCGTTATTACCATAAAACGTTCCCTGCCACTAGAAGCAGAGATTGAGGCTGAAGTCAGGAAGGCGGAAGAAATATTAGACCACGTCGAGAGGGTGGCTGAGGAGGAGGACTACGAAGCAGAGACCGATGTGCTTCAAGCCCGTGAGGCCGGCCCGGCCATTGTTGATGAGGCAGTGGAGCGGGGGGTTGACCTAATCCTGATGGGTGTCCCCTATAAGCGGCGCTTCGGGCAGTTTAGCCTGGGCACGGTTGTGCCTTATGTGCTGACCAACGCCCCCTGTCGTATTATATTATATCATGAACGCGGTACCTAAGGTAGAGTTTGCTTATGAAAGTAGTAATTATGGGCTGTGGCAGGGTGGGGGCTCGGCTAGCCGGGCTTTTAGATATTGAGGGACATAGCATTACCATCCTCGACACTGACACCTATAGCTTCCGCAGATTACCTGCTGAGTTTGCCGGTACCGCCCTGGTGGGTGATGGCATGGATGAGGAAGCGCTTAAGAAGGCAGGTATCGAGAAAGCCGATGCCTTTGTCGCTGTAACCCAAGGAGATAATCGCAATATCATGGCGGCTCAAATTGCCAAGCACCTCTTCAATGTGCCCAGGGTGCTCTGCCGCATCTACGACCCCCTGCGCCGGGAGCTATTCAACTCTCTGGGAATAGAAGCCCTCAGCCCGACCACAACCTTTGCCCAGATGCTAAAGGACAAAATAGAGAGGTAAGTTAAAATATGTACATCGTTATTATCGGTGGCGGCAAGGTGGGCTTTTACCTGGCCAAAGCCCTGCTTAACGAGGGGCATGAGATTCTAGTTATAGAAAAGGATGCCAGTAGAACTGAGTTTATCCACAATGAACTCGGCAGTGTTTGCATCCGAGGCGATGGCTGTGAGGTGACTACCCTGACCGAAGTGGGCGCAGGACGAGCTAATATGTTCATTGCCGTAACCGGCGATGATGACGATAACCTGGTTGCCTGCCAGGTAGCCAGGCACAAATTTAATGTGCCCCGGACTATAGCCCGCATTAGCAATCCAAAGAACGAAACTATCTTTAAGAAGCTCGGCATTGATGTTACTATAAGTAGCACCAACATTATTCTTGAATATATAGAGCAAGAGGTACCAACCCACCCCCTGACCCACCTGTTAACTATTAGAGATAGGGGGGTGGAGGTTGTAGAAGTAAAGATCCCGCCCAAGTCACCGATTATAGGCAAAATGGTAAAGGAGCTCTCGCTACCACCGGGAAGCATCATATCGCTGATTATCCGCCAGCGAGAAAAGCCGCAGGTGCCTACCGCCGAGACTATCATTCAGGCCGAAGACCAGATAATAGCGGTTACCACCCCTGAGGCAGAAGAGGCACTAAGGACGGTGCTGAGAGGTCTTTGACCACCCAGCAAATAGACCACCCTATCATATTGCTTAAAAAAGCCTACGGTTTATAACAAGCTATGCGGCTCACTTACGACGGCGTGCCGCACCGCGTGCGGCGCGATAGGGATACAGAGCCAGGAAAGCCACGGCGAAGGCACCATCAATGATGATGCTCATCCCCGCCTGCTCGAAGGTAACAAAACCCATCAAAATTGAGTACACGCCGATGGCTACAGCCAGAATAGCCCACGCTATGGCAAACTGTACCCAGAGAATGTTTCGCAGCAGGTCCCGTGTCATCGCAACTATGAGAAAGGCACTAGGAACAATTAAGCAGATGCCAAGCATCGCCATCTCGTAACCCTGCATGGCACCTAATTGCTCAGGAATAAAGATCATCGCCAGACCCGATAAAATACCTGTCGCCGCCCAAATGATTAACAGCACCTTTAGACTCTTTATCACGGCTCACCTCCATAATAAGATTGGCGCTATTATACCCCAGGCCGTTACCCCCTGTCTAGACCCCCAGAAGGCGATGGGGACTTTTATAAGGATATTTAACAGCGAAACCCCGGTGGGCGGGTGGGTGGGAAGAAAACATATTCATTGACCACTCTTATTCTGCTATACTTGGTAGAGCTAAATCTAGGAGGCTTGCCATGACCAAGAATAGATACTGGGCGCTGAGCATTATTCTGCTGATAGCCGTTATTATTACCGGGGGCATAATCGCCTGGTCAAGGTATAGCCCGCCCCAGCCGATAGAGATTTCCCTGCCGCCAAGCCCCGAGTTTCAGGGTGAGGTTTACCTCGGTGGTGCGGTGAGTAACCCCGGCCTTTATCCGCTTAAATCCGGTGATAGCATCGAAGCCCTGATTCAGGCTGCCGGTGGCACCACTGATAATGCCGACCTTGCCGAGGTTAAGCTCTATATCCCCGGTGCCGGCGAGAAGGAAGAGCCACAAAAAATCGACCTTAACCGGGCTGAAGCCTGGCTGCTAATAGCTCTGCCCGAAATTGGCGAAGTCAGGGCGCAGGCTATCATAGACTACCGCCAGCAAAACGGGGCATTCCAGAATATCACTGAAATAACCAAGGTTAAAGGAATAGGACCTTCAACCTACGAGCAGATTAAAGACCTTATCACGGTAGCCGAGTAATTTTTTAAGGAAGGCTTGTGCCGCTTATCTACCTAAGTTGTGCCTGGGTGGCTGGTATTTATTTAGGGTCAAACGTTGCTCTACCCTGGGCCTTAATCTTTACCGGGCTTATCCCCCTCCCCCTCCTCTTCCTCTTTCGCCAACACCGCAAGGCAATAATCCTAGCCGCAGTCTGCCTTATCGCCCTCTTCGGTGGTGCTTTACTCTTTCAGGCAAGCCTCCCCCCTCAAGATGAAAGCCACCTCCAGTTCTACAACGGCCAGGAGGTTGAAATCAAGGGCGTTATTAAAGCCGACCCTGAGGTCAGGGATAAGACGACCCATATCCGCCTATCAGATATAAAAATATGGCGGGATAACCGCTGGCAGGAGGTATCCGGGGACGCCCTGTTATTTGTGCCGAGATACTCAACCGATAACTCAACTTATAGCTACGGCGATGTGCTCCTGGTAAAGGGTAAGCTGGAGACACCACCCCAGCTTGATGAATTTGATTATGAAGGCTACCTAGAACGCCAGGGAATCTATTCCACCATGCTCTACCCTACAATAGAAACCTCAGACACAGGCAAAGGTTTTAAGCCGCTGGCATGGGTCTACGGACTGAGAAATAGTCTATCTCAAACTCTGACTGAGGTCGTGCCTGAGCCGCAGGCATCGCTAGCTCAGGGCATTGTCCTGGGCATCAGGTATAACATTCCCGCAGAAGTTAAAGATAATTTTGTCCAGACGGGCACCGCCCACATACTGGCGATATCGGGTATCCACCTCGCTATCATAGCTGGTATGCTGCTCAGCATCGGTATGTGGCTCTTTGGCAAAAGGCGCTACATCTACATCTGGCTGGCGCTGGGCATAATCTGGCTCTACGCCTTAATTACCGGCATGCACACACCGGTAGTCCGCGGGGTAATTATGGCTAGCCTTTTCCTCGCCGCCGAGCTTGTGGGCAGGCAGCGCACCGCCATCACCTCACTTGCCTTCGCCGCGGCGATAATGGTGGGGTTTAGCCCGCAAATCCTGTGGGATGCTTCTTTTCAGCTCAGCTTCCTGGCAATGGCTGGCTTAATCTTCATTGCCCCACCCCTCATGAACTTGGAGAGGAAAGCGGTTAGCCAAACCATTGGTGAGGAGGGGATAGGCGTAGCTTTAGCCAATATTATTACCGACAGCTTCAGTGTAACCCTAGCCGCAACCATCGCTGTCTGGCCACTCATTGCCCACTATTTTGGCATCGTTTCACTGGCTGGCCCCCTGGCTACACTCCTCGCCCTGCTGGCACTGCCCGCCATCATTGCCACCGGGGCTCTGGCCGGACTAATCGGGCTGGTTTTCCTGCCCCTCGCCCAGGCTATAGGCTGGGTTGCCTGGCTGTTCATTTCATATATGCTCCTGGTGGTAAACGGTTTCGCTTCACTCCCCCTCTCATCCCTTGAGGTGGGCCCGGTTGGCACCACGGTGATAGTGGTCTACTATTCAGCCCTCGCTCTAGCTATCTGGCTCATCAGTCAAAGGAAGGGACTAAGAGAAAAGATGTCCGGGGCTAAAAACTGGCTAATGTCAGCGGCAGGTAAATCCCCTGAATTTGCCTCACGACTGCCCAAGAAGTGGGTCATACCACCATTGTTAGTAATAGCCGTTCTGGCATCGGTCGCCGCCGCCTCTATGCCCGATAACAAGCTCCATATAAGCTTCCTTGACGTCGGCGAGGGTGACAGTATTCTGATTCAAAAAGGAAGCCAGCAGGTTCTGGTTGATGGCGGACCCAGCCCCCAGGCCCTAACCCTGGGACTGGGTGATAAAATGCCCTTCTGGGATAGAACCATAGAACTGGTGGTATTAACCCACCCCCACACTGACCACCTCACCGGGCTGCTGGAGGTTTTAAAAAGATATAAAGTGGAGCAGGTGCTTTACCCCGATTTAGATTATGAGATGTTGCCCTCATTATCAGATTATGAGTCGCCCTCATATGAAGAATGGCTAGACCTTATTAAGGAAAAGGACATTAAATGCACCCCGGCTCAAGCCGGACAGGAGGTTGACCTGGGCGATGGGGTAATAATGAAGGTGCTCAACCCTCAAACCTCCCCCTTAACTAGCACCGAGTCCGATATAGACAATAACGGCGTGGTATTGCACGTAACCACAGGCAGGGTGAGCTTTCTGCTTACCGCCGATATAGGGTGGGAGGCAGAATTTGAGCTCATTAAGCAGCGAGCCGCCTTAACTAGTACGGTGCTCAAGGTTGCTCACCACGGCTCGGATACCTCCACCACCCCGGAATTTCTGGCGGCGGCTAACCCCGCGGTGGCGGTCATGTCGGTGGGGGAAAATCCCTATGGTCACCCCAGCGATGAGGTTATGGAGAGGCTTGAGCAAAGATTTGGTGCAGAAAATATATTCCGCACCGATGGGCAGGGAACAATAGAATTTATAACTGATGGCGAGAGGCTACGGGTGAGGGTGGGGAGGTAATTTATCCTAACCTTTTCTTCTTTTTAGCGTTATAATATAGTAGAATATGGATAATAAGGAGGCTACTTTATGAAAAGGCTATTAATTGGGCTGGCGCTGGTTTTGTTATTGCTGGTATCGGTCTCATGCGCCAGAGCGCCAGGGAAAGAGGAAGCACCATATCTACCACCAGCACCACAGGAATCTCTGCTAATAGGGGGAGGGGAGAAGGCTTCTACCTCCACAGCTACACTCCCAAGCGAAGACCGGATGATAGTCCGCACCGGGGATATGTCGCTGGTGGTGAAGGATGTAATCAATGCCCGTGATGATATCGCCCAGCTTGCGCTAAGGTTTGATGGCTATGTGGTATCCTCCCAGATTTCGGGGGAGGAAGAGGAGATGAGGGGGTGGATTTCTATCCGGGTGGCTGATGAAAAGTTCGACCAGGCGCTCGCCGAACTAAGAGACCTGGCAGTAAGGGTAAAATCAGAGAGCACCAACAGCCAGGATGTCACCCAGGAGTATACCGACCTCCAGGCAAGGCTCAATAATGCCGAGGCAACCGAAAAGCAATACCTCGCCCTCCTGGAAAAAGCCACCGATGTGCAGGACATCCTCAGCATCTATCAAAGCCTGTCCCAGGTGCGCCAGGAGATAGAGCAAATCAAGGGGCAGATGCAATATCTGGAGCGAACCTCGTCAATGAGCCTTATTAATGCCTACCTGGAGCCACAGGCTTCAGAAAAACCACTGGTTCATGCCGGCTGGAGCGTGCTGGAAGCGCTAAAGTCCGCAGTCAGGGGGATTGTTATCTTCGGGCAATGGCTTGTCATTTTAGCCATCTGGCTAATAATCTTCATCCCCGTCTGGGGAACTGTACTCGGCATTATCTACTGGCGCCGAAAAAAGAGTAAGAAGAGGAGGGCTTAGCCAGGCAGAAGCCGTTTCATAATTTGCTCCTGGCTCATACCCTCAATAGCTAGAACCTTATTCTTAGAAGCACGACCATGTATAATGGTTAATGCGTCCTTGCTCACCCCCAATATCTGGCTAAGAAAAGCAATTAGTTCTTTATTGGCTTTGTCCCTAACCGGCGGTGCCGCTATTCTTACCCTCAAGACCCCGCCGGTAAAGCCTACCACCTCATCTCTGGAGGCACCGGGGTGAACATGCAGTGAAATCCTTGTCTCTCTTCCGGGGTTAGATAGTGCTTTCAACTAGAACTCGTCACCACCGCGACGGCGACCACCAGGCTTACAGGCAATACTGGCTAAAAATAGTAGGCCTGAGAGCCAGAACCAAACGTCCCAGGTAAACACATCTTTAAGCGGCGGAAGCACCTCAAGTAAAGTGACAATGCCCACCCCCATGCAAAGCAAAGCAATTACGCCAGCTAATATAGCTAAGCCTTTCATGGCAAAACCTCCTTCTACATAATCATTATTTTATTTTAACCCACAATTACTATATAATGAAAGGCTGACTAGCACAAGTCAATATAGCAGAAGGAATAATAGCATGAGACTGATAAAAAATCTATATTTTTACCCGGAAAAGGGAATGATGGACTGCAATACCTATGTGATTAAGGACAAGACCAGCATCATCATCGACCCCGGTCTTACCCAATTCCTGCCCGAACTATTCCAGGACTTGCACAAGGACGGCATCGACCCCAGGGAGATAGATATTATCGCTAATACCCACCTCCACGGCGACCACTGCTGGGGAAACGAGGCGTTCAAGAAAATCTCCGGGGCTAAAATACTCCTCCATCCATCGCAAAAGGATTCATGGGAGGCAACCGTTATCCAGACGTCAAAGTTCTTCAGCGTCCCCCCCGTGGACTTCACCCAGGATGAATTATTTAAGAACGAGAAGCTAAATACGGGGGAAATGGAATTTGAGCTCATCCCCTCCCCGGGGCATTCCCCTGACAGCATCTGTTTTTACTGCAAAAAGGAGAAAATCCTGATTTGCGGAGACGTCATCTTTAATCAGAATACGGGGCGGGTTGACCTGCCCGGCGGCAGTGCCGAGGCGCTTAAGCAGTCTATAGAGAGATTGTCACAGCTGGAGATAGAATACCTGCTTCCCGGACATATGGACATAATCGTCGGCAGGGAAAAGGTAAAGCGCAACTTTGAGTTCATCAAGCAGTACGTGCTCGGCTACCTCTAAAGGGGAAACAAATGACGACTGACTCCTTTGAAGTCGGACCAATCAGACCACCAAGCGAGGCTTATTCCCTGCTCATCAGGGTAACCAGGAACTGTCCGTGGAACCGGTGCAAGTTCTGCCATGTTTACAAGGGGCGAAAATTTGAATTAAGGCCAGTGGAGGAGATAAAGCAGGATATACTAGCCGTCAAGGCAATACAGGACAGGCTCAAGGAGACCTCGTGGAAGTCCGGCTACGGGGGGAGGGTGGAGGAAGCAGCCGCCGCTATACTCAATAACCCACCAAATGAAGCCTTCTTTAACGTCGCCCTCTGGCTTTATCACGGCGGCACCAGCGCCTTCCTTCAGGACGCCAACACCCTGATTATGAAAACCAGCGAGCTGGTTGAGGTATTAAGGTTCCTGAAGCAAACCCTGCCCAGCATCACCAGGGTAACCAGCTATGGCCGCTCAAAGACTGCCGCCAAAAAGAAATTGGAGGAGCTAACTCAACTGCGCGAGGCTGGGCTTTCCCGGCTTCATATCGGGCTGGAATCAGGCTATGACCCCCTGCTTGAATATATGGACAAGGGGGTTACTGCCGCCGAGCACATAAAAGGCGGGAAAAACATAGTGGCATCGGGCATCTCGCTATGCGAATATGTCCTCCTCGGACTGGGGGGAAAGAGGATGTGGCGGGAGCATGCCACGGAGACGGCAAGGGTATTAAACCAGATAAACCCGGACTTTATCCGCCTCAGAACCCTGACCATAAAGCAAGGCATGCCGCTATATGACGAGGTTAAAAACGGCAATTTCATTCGGCAGACAGACGAGGAGATTATAGAAGAGGAGAAACTACTTATTGAAAACCTTGACTGCCAGTCAAACCTTATCAGCGACCACATTACCAATTTGCTCCAGGAGATCGAGGGGAAGCTGCCCGAAGACAAGGATAAGATGCTGGCTACCATCGCCAGGTTCCAGTCCTTATCGCCGGAAGAGAAACAAAATTTTAAGCTTGGCCGGAGGCTGGGCATATACGAGCGGCTGGATGAGCTAAATAACCTGCCCAAGCATAATAGCGTGGAGCGGGCAATACAAAAACTCGGCCACAACGGCAATCAAATTGATGAAGAGACAATATACTCCCTGATGGAGAGGTTCATATGAGCCTGGAGGAAGAGGTCGGCACTCTGCTTCGCCAGAAAGGGTTAACCCTGGGGGTGGTTGAGTCCGCCAGCGGCGGGCTAATCTCCCACTTAATAACCAATGTCCCCGGCAGCTCAGACTACTATAAAGGCTCGGTTACCGCCTACAGCAACGAGGTCAAAATTAAGATAGTGGGGGTAAAAGAGGCTACCCTCAACCGGTATGGTGCGGTGAGCGCCGAGGTAGCTGAGGAGATGGCGCAGGGCGGGAGAAAAACATTAGCCGCCGATATCTGCCTGGCTGATACCGGCATTGCCGGACCCAGCGGGGCGACCCCGGGGAAACCGGTGGGGCTATTCTACATCGGATTATCACACAAGGGTGGAACTTTTAGCCGAAAGCATAACTTCAAGGGAGAGCGGGAGCAGAATAAACAAAGCGCCGCTGAGGCAGCTTTAAGCTGGCTGAAAGAGTACCTTTTAAGCCTGAAATAAGTTCTCCTTCCCACCCATAGGAGCCTGACTCTTAAACAACCTCGCTTTTTAGCTTAATTGCCAATAGCAATCATCAGTGCTATACTCTGGCATACTCTAAACGGAGGAAGCTTGGGTGAAACGGGCTGACGGGCGTGCCTGGGATGAACTGAGACCGATAAGAATAACCCCCGCTTTTCAGAGCTTTGCCGAAGGCTCAGCGCTGATAGAGCTGGGAAAGACCATGGTGCTATGCTCGGTTAGCGTTGACGAGAGGGTGCCCGCCTTCCTCAGGGACAAGGACAGCGGCTGGATTACCGCCGAATATGGCATGCTCCCCCGCTCCACCACCACCCGCACCCCCCGCGAAGCAGCACTGGGCAGGGTGGCGGGGAGGAGCCAGGAGATTCAACGCCTCATCGGGCGCTCCCTGCGAGCAGTAACTGACCTCACCCTGCTGGGGGAAAGAACCCTGATTATAGATTGCGATGTCTTGCAGGCAGACGGCGGCACCAGGACGGCAGCCATCACCGGCGCCTATGTCGCCCTGCACCAAGCGCTTCAAACCCTGGCTAATATGGGGGTAATATCGTCTATACCCTTAAAGAGCGCCATAGCCGCCACCAGCGTTGGCATTGTGCACAACAACCAGCTACTAGACCTTTGCTATGATGAAGACTGCAACGCTGCCGTTGACTTTAATGTGGTGATGACGAGCAAGGGCGAATTCGTCGAGGTCCAGGGCACGGCTGAGGTAAAACCCTTCCCCCGGGAGACCATTGATTCCCTGCTCGCTCTGGCGGAAAAGGGAATAAAACAGCTGTTTCAAATCCAGCAGGCTGCCCTGGAGACCAAAGAACACTGAAAGGATTGCCATCAGATAGCGCCTGACAATCTGCAGAGGGTAAGGATAAACTTGCAAAAATGGCAAATGGTTCTCAGTTAAAGCGTATTGCGTTAGTCGTCGCTGCCTTATTCGTGTTGACTTTGACTGCCTGCGCACCGGAGCCAACAGTGATAACTAGAGAGAGAGCTATACAGATCCTGGTTCAAGAGATCATAAAGCCTGAGAGTCTGGAGCATGACGCAATGGCTCTAATGACACCAGAAACCCTGAATAAAGGGGACGAAGTTCGCCCCCTCTTCGGCGAGGATCGGGTTTATCTCATGGACGCTCCTACATGGTTCGCCTATATCGATGATAACCCCCTTGCCGACTTCGTACACCCGACTCGCTTCGTTTTCATCGATGCTACCACGGAGGAGTATCGCGTCACCAACGAGGAGTGGTGGCCGGTATTGAACGGCGTTTCCCTGTTCCGCAGTGACAAAGAGCTGAGCGATGAGAACCTGATAGTCTTCGCGACCCTGCGCTGGAAGAAGTGAAGGCAAGATGAGCATGACAAGAAGCAGGCTGAAAGCCCTCTTAATCTCCTTATCTCTGCTCTTTTTTCTCCTTCTTGGCAGTGCGACGCCACCGATAAGCGTTCATGCCGGCTCGGAAGCAGATAGCCCGAGAACGGTTAGTATTGGCATTAACGGGGGAGATAGGTGGGAAGCCCGGGACAAAGAGCAAAAGAAGCAAATAGAGGGATTTCATGAAGGCATCAAGAAACAAGACCCTGCCGCAGAGTGCAAGACAGTCACAACAAAAGCGGGTCTGGTGGAGAACCTCACGGAGCTTGTAGCTGGTGAGAAGAAGCTTAAGTGTGGGGACCAGCTAGTCCTCTTCTTCGCTGGCCACGGCGGCCCAGAGTCCTTCTATTTTGCCAAGGAAGATGAAAGTATCACCTTGCAGGAGGTGCTGGACTTACTCAAAGGCCTTGAATGTTGCGTCAAAATCCACATTGTTTTTTCTGCTTGTTACAGTGGTAGCTGGGCGGGTCTTAATAAAGATGTTCACGTCTGCGCGGTATATACTTGCTGTAACGCCACAGAGTACAACTATAATGTTGTAGGCAACTGGGACAGGAACAGCTGGGGGCCAGTGAAGGTCACGGGTCACGTGGTAAGAGTGATTTCCACCCCAGACGGCAGGTGTGAGATTACCCTCCTTACTGCGGACGGTAAGGAACGGGTGTTTTCTGTCGGGAAAGAAGCAAAGCTGACCGTCGATGGCAAGGAGGTGGACTGTAAGACATTAAAGGAAATGGTGTGCAAGAAGAACGCTAGCATTGATGGACACGTCTTCGAATCGATAACAGCAGAGTCAGCGGGCTGGGTCAAGGGCTTTATAGAGGACCTGAATAACGTGCCAGAGGGGACAAAACTAGACGACGCTCTAAAAGAAGCCGAAAAATCAGCGGAGGCAGAAGCGAAGAAATTCAGCGATAAGGCCGGACCCGGATACGAGACCCACCCCCAAGAATGGAGGAAGGAGCAGGTCCCGGAAATACCTATTGAGATACCTCCGATTGCACCAACGCCCATAGCACCCATTAAACTATACCCCGCTACGGATGCCGAGGTCCGACAATTCATGCCTACCACCAATCTTGGCAGCGAGTCAGTTATGTACGTGGCACCATGGGGTATAGAACCAGACAGTAGGCAGCATAGAACCTTTGTAAAGTTTTCTCTAGCGCCTCTGCCTGCTGGGGCTACAGTCCAATCCGCCACGTTAAATCTTTACCATAGTAATTTTTACGGGGCGGGAACTGGCACCTATGCTGTGTATCGTGTCAGCAGTGATTGGGCTGAGCCGATAACCTGGGACAACCAACCCCAATTTGCACCAAGCCCGACTGATGACATCAGCTTTGGCGTTTGCGACACTGGGAAATGGCGCTCATGGGATATAACAGCCGATATTGACGCCACAGCCATAGGAAATGGCTGGGTTTCCTGGGCTATCAGATATGTACCTGAAGATGAACCTGTGTTTAGAACGGTAGGTTTTGCATCGAAAGAGGGCGGTGACGTTTTCGCTCCCTATCTTGAGATTACTTACCTACCCTGAGGAAAGCTACAAGTTAGTCTTTGGCAACTCATTGAACCAGCCTTTGCTACGGGCGCACCTGCCCGCTACCAAAGATAATCCACTTATAGCTGGTCAGCTCCCTCAGCCCCAGCGGACCTCGGGCATGAAATTTTTGGGTGCTGATGCCGACCTCAGCCCCCAGCCCAAACTGGCCGCCATCGGTGAAACGGGTGCTGGCATTGACATAGACGCAGGCAGCATCAACCTCGTCAAGGAAGCGCATGGCAGCCCCGTATTCCTCGGTGATAATCGCCTCAGAGTGCCCCGAGCCATAGCGCCCAATATGCTCCAGCGCCTCATCCAGGGAGTCCACCACCTTAACCGCCGCCACCAGAGCCAGAAACTCCTTGCCCCAGTCCCCATCAGTAGCCGGCGCCAGCTTCAAGGAAGGGACTGACTTGAGGATAGCCATCGCCCGCTTATCACAGTGCATCTCCACCCCGGCCTTCGCCCACGCCGCCGCCGCCAGGGGGAGAAAGCGCCGGGCAATATCAGCATGAACCAGAAGGCAGTCCAGGGCATTACAAACGGTGGGGCGCTGCACCTTGGCATTAAAGGCAATAGCCACCGCCTTACTTATATCAGCGCTCTTGTCCACATAGGTATGGCAAACACCAACCCCACCCGCCACCACCGGCATATTGGCATTCTCCGAGACAAATTTTATCAGCTCGGCACCACCCCGGGGGACAATCAGGTCAATAACCCTCCTCATCTTGAGCAGGTGATTGACCAGGGCTCGGTCAGTATTCTCAATAAACTGGACTGCCCCCTCGGGGACGCCGGCTCTGGTTGCCGCCTCCTGGACTACCCCGGCTAAGGCGCTATTGGAGTGAATTGCTTCTTTGCCCCCCCTTAAGATAACGCCGTTGCCCGACTTCAGGCAAAGAACGGAGATGTCTATGGTAACATTGGGTCGGCTCTCATAGATAGCGCCAACCACCCCCAGCGGCACCCGTTTCCTACCGAGCAACAAGCCATTGGGCAGGGTGCGCATATCAAACACCTCGCCCACCGGGTCAGGCAGTGCCGCCACCGCCAGCACATCCCTGGCTATAGCCTCAAGGCGGCTTGAATCAAGCATCAGCCTATCCAGCATGGCAGCGTTCATGCCTGAGGTATGCGCCTCGTGGTAGTCAATCTGATTGGCAGAGAGTATTTCGTCCTTCTTGGCTAAGAGGTCATCGGCAACATTATGTAAAGCTTTATTCTTGACCTCCGCCGAGAGGTAAGCCATCCGCCGCGAAGCCGATTTAGCCGCCCCAGCCTTTTCTTCTAGCTCTTTTATTGGAGATTTCATTTTTATCTACCTCACCCCCTTAATCCCCCTCTCCTTTCAAGGAGAGGGGGAAGGTTTCTATGAGGGGGACTTCGTCCCCCTTAAACACCCTCGGTACTCTTCTATCCAAGTGGGCTAATGCCGTTAGCGCGATATACATAGCGGGCTGGAATTCCATTCAGCACCCGGTTGACCAGCTTTCTCACATAGCACCTGCCCTTGCGCCCATCCTCCAGTTCCATAATATACCCATCATCCTCGTTAATCTTTACGCGAATAACCAGGGAAAACTCCCCCCACCAGCGCCCTGGCTCATCAGCCAGGTCCTGATAGAGCTTATAGTCAATATCCGAGATAAATTGCTCACTACCAATAAGGTAGAGCTTGCCCCTACCCTCTTTAATCTCCATACTTGCTCCTTATTCTAATATTACCAGATTATTCCTGTGCACTATCTCAGAGCCATAGTCGTAGCCAAGCAGGGTGGTAATCTTCTCCGAGTGTGCCCCTTTAATTACCGCAATCTCCGCCGAGCTATAGTTGGTTATGCCGCAGCCAACCCGAGACCCTTCAGGGTCATAGATATTTACGATGTCACCCCGCTGAAACTCGCCGTCAACGCCCTTAATACCGGCGGCGAGCAGGCTCCGCTTCTGCTTCTTCAGCGCCATCGCCGCCCCCGAATCCACCACCAGCTTGCCCTTAATAGCAAGCCCGCTGAGCACCCAGCGCTTGCGGCTCTCAAGCTTGCTGGTAGTGGGCAGAAAGCGGGTGCCCAGAGCCTCACCCTTTGCCAGGCGTAAAATAATATCTCTCTCCCTGCCGTCAGCGATGACCACTGTTACCCCGGAGGATGTAGCCAGCCTTGCCGCCTCTATCTTGGTAATCATGCCTCCGGTGCCAAGTCTACCGGAGGTACCCGCCGCCAGGCGCTCAATCTCTGAGTCTATCCTCTCCACCTGAGGAATAAGGCGGGCATTGGGGTCAAGGTGGGGGTCAGCGGTATACAGCCCGCCGGTATCGGTAAGAATCATCAGCAGGTCGGCATCAATAAGATTAGCCACCATCGCCGAAAGGTTATCGTTATCACCAAACCTGGCCTCGTGAAGCTCGTCCACGGCAACGACATCGTTCTCATTGACGATACATATTACCCCCAGCTCAAGCAAAGCGAGAAGGGTATTTCTGGCATTAAGATAGCCCGCCCGGTCAAGGAGGTCAACCTTAGCCAGCAACGCCTGAGCCACCGTGATATTGTACTGGCTGAAAAGCTGCTCATAGAGGCCCATCAGGCGGTGCTGCCCCACCGAAGCCAGCACCTGCTTGAAAGGGACGCCTTTAACCCTCTTGTCCAACCCCAGCTGATGCCGGCCCGAGGCTATCGCCCCGGAGGAGACGATAATCACCTCCAGCCCCTGCTGATGCAGTTGCGCCACCTGAGCTACCAGGCTTGACATTACATTCTGGTCAAGACGGTCACTGCCGCCGGTAAGCAGGCTGGTGCCAAACTTAGCCACTATCCGCCGATACGACATATTTACCCCAATAAATTTGCTTAATTATAGCAAATTGCTTGGCACTCTGTCCTGTGCTAGAATTTTGGCGGAGGGCTAGGCCGTCTCGGCTAGCCCTAGAGGTGTTTGGGGACAAATATGGATTTAACCAAGCTACTTAACCTTACAGCTGAGATGCCTGCCTACCGCCAGCTTTTAGATGAGCTACGCCGTAATGCCAGCACCAGCGCAATAATACTTGATGCGGCTAAGCCCTATCTTATTGCCGCCCTGTATCAGTCGCAGCGACTGCCCATGCTTGTGGTCACGGCGCAACCGGAAAAATCAAGGCGGCTCCATGAACAACTATTAGCCTGGAGCAACTCAAGCCAATTACAATTCCTCCCCGAGCCCGATGCCCTCCCCTACGAGCGCATCGCCTCAGACGCCTCCACCGAGCAGGAGAGGGTGCAGGTGCTATCGGCGCTGGCCAATATAAATGGAGAGACAAGCGCCCCCCTAATTGTTGCCTCGGCACCAGCCATAATGGCGAAGACAACGCCCTATAGCGATTTCACCTCCGCCTGCCATACCATAAAAGCGGGGATGGATATTGAGCCGTTTGAGCTACTAAGAAAATGGCAAGCCATGGGCTACAGGATGGAAAATTTAGTGGAAATGCCGGGGACGATGAGCCATCGCGGCGGCATTATTGACATCTACCCCCCAACCAGCGACCTGCCGCTAAGGCTTGAGTTCTTCGGTAACACCATAGAAAGCATCAGGACCTTTGACCCGGCAAGCCAGCGCTCATTAACCTTAGTACCAGCGGTAGCTATCGGTCCGGCGACAGAAAAATTAACCACCTTAGAAGATAGCATCCTGAGCTTCCTTCCTCAGGCCTGCCTGCTGGTGCTCGATGAGCCTCAGAATATCAAGCAGGCAATGGACGAGCTTGATGCCCAGGCCAGCGAGCTGCGGGCTAACTCCCCCAGACCATACTTCACCTGGAAAGAGCTTGAACCAAGGATAAAAGAAAAGCCCCACCTTATGCTTACCACATGGGGTCTTGGCGAGCAAGCCTGCCGCCTGGATTTTAACACCGCCCCCAGCTATGCCGGGCAGCTACCAGCCTTCGTCAATAAGCTAAAGCAGCTACTCAAGCAAAAACAACGGCTGATAATCGTCAGCCACCAGGCCAGCCGCCTATCTGAGCTACTTGGGCAGGAGGATATTATCGCTTCCCCCACTACCGAGCTCGAGCAAATACCCCCGCCCGGCTCGCTGACCCTGGTGCAGGGTTTGCTGGCTGAGGGCTGGGTAATGAATAATGAAACCCACCTCTTCACCGATGCCGAAATCTTCGGCTTTATCAAGCAAAGGCGGCTAATAAAGAGAAGAGCGGTGCCCCACCACAAGCTCGCTATTGAACTTGCCCCCGGCGACTACGTCGTCCATGTTGAGCACGGGATTGCTAAATTTGCCGGTGTTACCCGGATGAGCACCGAGGACAGCGAGAAGGAATACCTATTATTGCAATACGGCGCCGGCGATAAGCTCTATGTCCCCACCGACCAGATAGACCGGGTCAACCGCTACATCGGCGCCAGCGACCGCCCCCCACTGCTGAACCGCCTCGGCACCCAGGAATGGAGACAAACCAAGCAACGAGCGAAGGAAGCCGCCGAAGATGTCGCCCAGGAACTGCTTGCCCTCTATGCCAGCCGGGAGGTCATCCCCGGCTTCGCCTTTTCCGCTGACAGCCTATGGCAGCAGGAGCTTGAGGCTTCGTTTCCCTACGTGGAGACCTCAGACCAGATAAAGGTCCAGGAAGAGGTAAAAGGGGACATGGAAAGAGCCAAGCCCATGGACCGGCTGGTGTGCGGGGATGTTGGCTACGGCAAGACCGAGGTCGCCATCCGAGCCGCCTTCAAGGCAGTGATGGACGGCAAACAGGTAGCAGTTTTAGTGCCGACCACCGTCCTCGCCGAGCAGCACTTCGCCACCTTCAACCAGAGGCTGGATGCCTTCCCCATAAGAATTGAGGTCCTGAGCCGATTTAAGACCGAAAAAGAGCAGGAAGCAATCCTTGCGGGACTGGCCGAGGGCAGCATTGACATCTGCATCGGCACCCACCGCCTGCTGCAGAAGGACGTCGTCTTCAAGAACATGGGGCTGCTTATCATTGATGAGGAGCAACGCTTCGGCGTCGCCCACAAGGAGCATCTTAAAAAATTGAGGCAGGAGGTTGATGTCCTCACCCTGAGCGCCACCCCAATCCCCCGCACCCTTCACATGTCTCTGGTCGGGGTGAGAGACATGAGCACCATGGAGACCCCCCCCGAGCAACGCCTCCCCATCAAGACCTACGTCGCTGAATATAACGAGCGGCTAATCAGGGAGGCTATCCTGAGAGAGCTGGAGCGCAACGGTCAGGTCTTCTTTGTCCATAACCGGGTTCAGGGCATTGCCTATGTCGCCGGCAAGCTCCGGGAGTTGATACCGGAGGCGAAAATCGCCATCGCCCACGGCCAGATGCCCGAAGCCGAGCTGGAGGCGGTGATGGCTGACTTTGCCCGGGGCAAGAGCGACGTCCTGGTCTGCACCACTATCATTGAATCGGGGCTGGACATGCCCAACGTCAACACCCTCATTGTCAACCGGGCTGACAAATTTGGTCTGACCCAGCTCTATCAACTAAGGGGGCGGGTGGGGCGCGGTGCCAACCTTGCCTACGCCTATTTTCTATATGAAAAGGGCAAGCACCTGACGCCCAACGCCGAAAAGAGGCTAAAGACCATCTTTGAAGCCACCGAGCTCGGGACTGGCTTTGGCATCGCCATGAGAGACCTGGAAATCAGGGGGGCGGGAACTTTGCTCGGGGTAAAGCAGAGCGGCTTTATCAGCGCCGTTGGCTTTAACCTCTACTGCCGACTTTTAGCCGATGCCGTTGAGGAGAGGAAAACCAGGATTGCCGGGGCTACGGAGCCCCCGCGCCGCCTCCCCGCGCCGACCATAGACCTGCCGCTGAGAGCCTTTATACCAGAGGAATATGTCGCCGACCTTGACACCAGACTGAGCCTCTACCAGCACCTGGCCAAGCTGGACAAATTAGAGCAGATAGAGGCTATAGCCGAAGAATTAAACGATAGATTTGGCGCTCTGCCGATAGAGGTACAAAACCTGCTCTACGCCGTCAAGATTAAAATTCTAGCGGCTAAGGCAGGCATTGAGTCCATATCTACTGAAGACGGGCAGATAATACTCCGCCTCTTTAACGGCATGAAATTCACCCCCCACCAGCGTGCGCTCCCCCTCCCCGATGGCGTCAGGATGGGCACCAGCCAGATAGGAATAAACCCCAAACGGGTGGGCAAGGAGTGGCAAAGGGTGGTGGAAGGAGTGTTAAATAAGATAGGGTGATATAACTAAGAGTCAGTACTATTTGAGGTAACCCTTACGCCTGAGTATCTCGATGTACTCATCCCTATTGAGTTTACATGCAACAGCTTGCCTAAATTCATTGGGGGTAAGACCAAGTTGCTTTGGCATGCTTTTCTGGAAAGGCAAATCACCTGACCTGTGTGAACGGCGAGTGTGAGTGACCAACTTACCTTCATATACAAACCAGACAAGACGGTCACCGGCATTACGGGATTTCATCTGAAACTTGCTTACGACGTGGTCAAACTGGTGTGCCTTTATGGTCATGAAACTTCTTTTATTTTTTGACGCAGACTTTGCCAAATCCTTTTTAGGTTAGAGCCTAGCTTATCATTCTCTTCTTTCAGGGTGAAATAGAGTTCAGCAATGGTTGCCTGCAAGTCTTCAATGGCTTCAGTTAAATGAACCCCAAAGCCAAACTCTTCCAATTCCTCACAGTAAGCAACGATGTCATTGTTCTCACGCTCAAAGGTTACTGTAAGGGGTACAGTAAGACGCAGTCGCGGGTCACGAAGGGCACCTAACAGCATAGCCGATGGAAGCGTGGGGCCTATGCTAGGAATTTGGCCTTTTACAGTAGACATTTCAAGTTCGCCTATTACAAATGGTACAGGATGACCTCTTAAGGGTTCTTCATCGCTAACGCCTTTAATTGATTCCACCATTGGTTTTGCTATTGCACTCATACTTTTACCACCTATTCCTCCGATTATTTTCTTTGCTCAGCACTTACAGCAACACGTCCAAGGAACATATCATTAGCATATAAGCGGAACTCATACTGTCCTGCTTCCGGAAATAGTAAAGGAGCAGGGGGAGTTATTAGAAAGTCGCGCATATCTAATCGGCTTTCGATGGTTAACACATCTGTTTCAGCCTCCGCCAATATGTTACCAGTTCCAACTTGTGCATACTGAACCTTAAATTTATATTTACCCTGAGCATCACTAAGCTTAAAATATACCGATAGCCAGCGTGGAGTCGGGAAATCTTTGGCTATTACCCGGTCAAAAACCCCGACTAATGTCTTCTTTCCTGAATTTCGATCAACTGTGCCACTATCACAAATCAAAAGTGCCTGTAGATAGGGCAACACCTTGCTAAGGGCCTGTTCCTTGTTAGTCATTAGGTAGTCCCGCTCTGTTCCTCACTTACGCTAATACAAATATGCTAAAACTATATCCTGGTAAATAGGGTAGTCTAATAATACAATATCTGTCAAGCTACTTGCAATGTTTCATTGTCACCAGTCATCAAAGTAATACATGCAGGCAGTCTAAGAGGGGCGTTAGCCCCTCTTTTTAATTTCTTCCCCTTCCCCTTGTTAAGGGGAAGGGGATACAGGGGATGGGGTTACTACCCTATCTAGTCGTCCTTAATGCCATGGGCATGAATATAATCAATGGCATCCTGAATAGTGGCTATCTTCTCCGCATCCTCATCCGGTATTTCCATCTTCTTGTCTGGTTTACTGAACTCCTCCTCCAGAGCCATTATCAGCTCGACCAAATCCAGAGAGTCGGCACCTAAATCGTCAACAAAGTTGGCTGTCGGCACCACCTCGGCTTCCTCCACGCCGAGCTGATCAACAACTATCTTCTTTATCCGCTCAAAAACTCTGGGCATCGTTTACCTCCCTATTTTCTACCGGCTAGCAAGGGCACTAACTGAACCAAGGACTCCGTTAACAAACCTTGGCGAGCTATCGCTGCCAAACTTCTTGGCTAACTCGACCGCTTCATTTATGGCTACCTTAACTGGGACACTATTATCAAGTAAAATCTCAAATATTGCAAGCCTCAGGATATTCCGGTCCACGATGGGTATCTGCTCCACCGGCCAGGCCGGGGCAAAGTTCTTAATATGCCGGTCAATCTTCTTCTTATTCTGGAGAACACCGTTGACCAGCCCCCGGACAAAGGCGGCATTCTCCTCGGACAGTCCGCTCTCGGCCAGAAGGAGAGGTAAAACCTTCTCCACGTCATGCCCGACCGAGTTGACCTCATATAATGCCTGAAGGGCTATCGCCCTGGCCTTGCGCCTTACTCCCATAGCACGTCACCCAAATTTGAGCTAATTAGATTCACAAGCCGGACATTGCCATACCCCCGTCCACACCCAAGACCTGGCCGGTGATGTAGCCTGCCTCCTCACCGGCAATAAAAGCCACCGCCTCAGCCACATCGCGGGGGGAGCCAAGATAACCGAGGGGAATCCGCTTTTTAAGCTCCTCTTTCCATTCCTCCTTCAATCGCTTGGTCATCTCGGTATCAATAAAGCCGGGGGCAATAGCATTGACCGTTATACCACGGGAGGCTACCTCCTTGGCAACAGTGCGGGTAAAGCCAATGATACCGGCTTTGGCGGCGGCATAGTTAGCCTGCCCCGGGTTGCCCACGATACCAACAACACTGGCAATGCTGATAATCCGTCCCCAGCGCTGTTTAACCATATATTTTAGCACGGCTCTGGTGCAGAGGAAGACGCTTTTCAGGTCAACCTCTAGTACCCGGTCCCACTCCTCCTCCGTCATCCGCAGCAGAAGCTGGTCTCGGGCAATCCCGGCATTATTCACCAGGATATCAATCCGGCCATAGGCCGAAGTAGTCTCCTCAATCAGTTTGTCAACCTCTGGCGACGAGCTGACATCGGCTAGAACAGGCAAAGCCTGCCTGCCCATCGCCTTAATCTCCCTGACCACGGCTTCAACCGGACTAGCGTCGCCGATGTCATTGACGACGACGCTGGCGCCGGCTTCAGCCAGCCTCAGGGCGATGGCTCGCCCTATCCCCCGGCCACTGCCGGTAACGATAGCCACCCTATCAGCAAGACTCATCAATCCACCCCGGCCTTCATATTTTTAACCGCTTCGGCATCACCAATATTAATTATATTAACATTTCTGTCAATTCGCTTAATCAGACCAGCCAGCACCCTCCCCGGCCCGAGCTCAATAAAGGAGGACACCCCATCACCGAGCATATACTCAACAGACCGCTGCCACTGGACACAATTACACAGCTGCCTGAGGAGCTCCTCCTTGACCAGCTCAGCAGTGACTAGTGGCTGGGCCGTGGTATTGCCGACAATGGGTATAGCTGGCTGGTTAAAGGAAAGTTTGGCTATAATCTCAGCCATGCCGTCAACCGCCGACTGCATCAGGGGGGTATGAAAGGCGCCGCTCACCTGCAACCGGATGACGCGGTGCGCCCCCCTGGCCTTAACTAAATCCATAGCTTGAGCCAGGTTACCCTCAGCCCCGCTAATCACTATCTGACCGGGGCAGTTAATGTTAGCAATGCGAGCACCAGTCTCAGAACATACCTCAGTCAGCGCTGGTTCATCAAGCCCGATTATTGCCGCCATGCCCCCGGGTATTTTTTGCCCCGCCTCATGCATCAGCCTTCCCCTCTCCCGAGCCAGATAAACGGTGGTGGCAAAATCAAGCACCCCGGCCGCTGCCAGCGCCGCATACTCACCCAGGCTGTGCCCGGCAACAAAGGCGGGCGCCACCCCGCTCATATTCCGCATCGCCTCCAGGCAGGCAAAGCTGACAGTCACTATCGCCGGCTGGGCATTTACCGTCTGGAGAAGTTCATCCTCCGGACCCTCAAAACACAGCCTGGAAAGGGGAAAACCCAATGCCTCATCAGCCTGCTCAAAGACGGCCTTAGCCGAATCAAAACCCTGGTACAGGTCACGCCCCATCCCCACCCACTGAGAGCCCTGCCCGGGAAAGACGTGGGCTACCTTCATCGTCTCAGTCATAGGTCATCACTCAGCCTTCTTTTTTGGGCTTTTGACCTTGATGACCTCCCTACCAGCATAGCTCCCACAGACGGGACAAACATGGTGAGGCAGCTTAGGACTATGGCACTGAGGGCAATAGTCCAGGCGGGGCGATGCTAAACCAAGATGACGGCGCCTCTTACCCTGACGCGCCTTGGAATATTTTCGCTTGGGTAAAGCTCCCATGACCTACTTTCCTTTCTCCTTATCGTCAATATCAGCAGAGCCTGCTCCCTTAGGCAGACACTTACAGGGTCCCAGGTTAAGATTGTGACCACAATCAGGGCATAACCCGGCGCAGTCTTCACGACAAAGTGGCTTCATCGGGATAGCCAGCAAAGCGCACTGGCGCAGCGCCTCGGTCAAGTCCAGAATATGATGCTCATCAATAGCGAGACGGTCAGGGTCACCAGAGGGGGATAGAGAAGCACCGCTAATTACATCCGTGGTCGGGAGATACTCCTCTTCAATATTCAGGGTCAGCGGGCAATTAAACAGGTTCAAGCACCGGCTGCAGGTAAGCTCAACCTCAGAGTCTACTACCCCCTTGACCAGGATACTGCGGTCGGTGCGGGTCAAGCTGACCTTGCCCCGGACCGGGCTGCTCTTGCCATCAACAGTAACATCAATAATCCCATCCACTTCATAATCCCGTACCGAGCCTATAGTGCCTTTAAGTAGCTGGGCTACATTTACCTGCATTACCTCCCGCCTCCGCCCCAAAGATAAGTCTCCTATTATAAGATAAGCCTCGTAAGCACTGTCAAGCTTTCTTCCTCAGCTCAAAGGCGATGACGTTCCTCAGCACCTGATTGGTACCCTCATATATCTGGGTAATCTTGGCGTCCCGGAACATCTTCTCAATGGGATAATCACGCATGTAACCGACACCGCCAAAGACCTGCATGGCATCGGTGGTAACCCTCATCGCCACATCTGAGGCAAAGACCTTAGCCATCGCCGACCCCTTGGTGAAGTCCTTGGCGCCGCTATCTATCGTCCTGGCGGCGGCATAAACCAGTGCCCGAGCCGCCTCCACCTGAATCGCCATATCCGCCAGCATGTGCTGGACCGCCTGCTGGGCGATAATCGGGTGGCCGAATTGAACACGTTTCTTGGCATAATCAACCGCTGCCTCCAGAGCCCCCTGAGCCAGCCCCATCGCCTGGGCACCCAGGCCGGGACGGGAGTAATCCAGTAGCTTCATGGTCATAATAAAACCCATCCCCTCCCGGCCAATCATATTCTCTGGGGGGACGAGGCAATCCTCAAAAACAAGCTCCCTGGTAGCCGAGGCGCGGATGCCCAGCTTCTTCTCCTTCCTGCCGAAGGAAAATCCGGGCGCGCCCTTCTCCACCAGAAAAGCACTGGCGCCGCGAGGTCCCCTCTCCTTATCAGTCAAGGCGATAATAGTGTATACCTCAGCCTCACCGCCATTGGTAATAAACTGTTTTGTTCCGTTAAGGATATAACCATCACCAGTGCGCTTAGCAGTTGTCTTTATGCCGCCGGCGTCACTGCCCGCAGTTTCCTCGGTCAGGGCGAAGCCAGCCAATCTCCTGCCAGCAGCAATGTCAGGAAGGAATCTGCGCTTCTGCTCCTCGCTCCCGAACTGCAACAGGGTTAATGTCCCCAGCCCGCTAGCGGCATAACTAACGGCGACACCACTGCACACCCGGCTCAGTTCCTCCACCACCAGACACAGCTCAAAAATACCACCACCCAGACCATCGTATTCCTCAGGGATATAGACACCGAATAAGCCGGCATCGGCGAGGACTTTCATAATCTCCCAGGGAAACTCCTCCTTCTCATCAAGCGCCGCCCGCACCGGCAATACCCTTTCCTCAGCTATCGTTCGTGTCAGATTCTTGATTTCCCTTTGCTGCTCGGTTAAAAAGTATTCCAAACTCACCCTCCTTGAGTTTCGTTGCAAGGTAGAACATTATAAGCCAAGCTAAACAGTCACTGCAAGGCGACGACCTTGACAGTACACTAAGCCCAGTTTACAATGCTTAAGACCTGATACTAACACCAGCCTGATAGATGGAGGGGTGATTTAAATGGCAGCCAAGGCGTTCGTCCTGATTGAAACGGCGGTGGGCAGGAATAGGGAAGTAGCCACCGCCCTGGAAAAGTTGAAAGGGATAAAGTCGGTTGATACTGTAACCGGCCCCTACGATATTATCGCCATAATAGAAGGAACCAGTTTAAACGATATTGGTGACCTGGTTACTGGAAAAATCCACCCCATTCCCGGCATCTCCCGGACTGTTACCTGCCTATCACTACGCACCCCCTAGACTTCAGACCGATAGATTCAGACTGACGGCTAGAAGGAGAGAATAAGCGTGGACTTTAGACCGACTGATGAGCAGGAGAAATTCAGACAGGAAATTCGTAAGTTTCTGGAAGGGGAGATAAGACAGGGGCTATGGCAGCCCACGTGCGATGCCTGGATAATGGGGCATGACCCCGAGTTCAGCAAACGGGTGGCCGAGCGGGGCTGGATTGGTCTGACCTGGCCCAGGGAGCAGGGGGGGCAGGGGCGTTCATTTGTTGACCGGCTTATCCTGACCGAAGAGATGCTCCGCTACGGGGCACCGGCTGCCTGCCACTGGTTTGCCGACCGCCAGATTGGTGGTGCCATCGTCCACTACGGGACTGAGGAACAGAAAAAAGAGTTACTGCCCATAATCTTAAAAGGCGAAGCCTATGTCGGTCTGGGCATGAGCGAGCCCGACGCCGGCAGTGACCTCGCCTCACTTAAGACCCGAGCCGTTGAGGACGGCGACGGCTATGTCATTGACGGGCAGAAGACATGGACCAGTGGCGGTAGCCACATGAACTGGATTTACCTGGTAGCCAGGACCGACCCCGATGCCCCCAAACACCGGGGCATCAGCGAGTTCTTTTTTAAGACCAGCCTCCCCGGGATTAACATTCAACCCATCGTTGATATTACCGGCGGGGTGCACTTTAACGAGGTCTTCTTTGATGGCGTGCGTATCCCCAAGAAATGTCTCATCGGGGAGAAGAACAAGGGCTTTTACCAGATTTTAAACCAGCTTGACTACGAGAGGAGCGGGATGGAGCGGCTGATGGGCAATTACCCCCTCTTTGACGCCCTCATCCAGTACACCAAGGAGACCAAGCGAAAGGGCAAGCCTTTATCCGAGGACCCGATTATTCGTCCCAAACTGGCACAGCTCCAGATTGAATTTGAAATCGGGCGGTTACATATGTACCGCATCGCCATGGTTATGGACGAGGGGCGAGCCCCAAACTGGGAATCATCCATGAGCAAAGCATACGGCACTGCCTTTGAACAGCGCCTTGCCGGCACGGCGATAGAGATTCTGGGGCTCTACGGTCAGCTTTCGCCCCAGTCCAAGTTGGTGCCGATGCGCGGCATGGCTTACCACTCATACCTCTCATCCAAGGGCTATAGCCTTCAAGCCGGTACCACAGAGGTACTGAAGAATATCCTGGCTTTAAGAAAACTGGAACTACCCACCCAATAACCAGTAGACGACTAGGAGGCATGATAATGAATCTGGCTCTCTCTGAAGAACAAGAAATGCTAAAGAAAATGGCTCGCGATTTTCTTACCGATAAGTTCCCCAAGATGGTGGTCAAGGAAATAGAACAGGGCGACCCCGGCTACTCACCGGAGCTGTGGCAGGAAATGGCGGGGCTGGGCTGGATGGGGTTGGCATTTCCCGAAAAGTACGGTGGCAGTGGCATGAGCTTCCTTGACCTGGCAATTCTGCTGGAGGAAATGGGCAGGGCTTGCCTGCCCGGTCCTTACTTCTCCACCGTGGTTCTCGGCGGTCTAACCATTGCTGATATTGGCAGCGAGGAGCAGAAAAAGCAGTACCTACCCCAGATAGCCAGCGGTGATATGCTCTTCACCCTCGCCCTGACCGAACCCAGCGCCAGCTACGATGCCGACATTGAGACCAGGGCTACCGCCGATAATGACGGCTATGTTATAAAAGGCACCAAGCTCTTTGTCCCCGACGCCCATATTGCTGATTATATGCTGGTGGTCGCCAGAACCGACGAGAAAGCCAAGGGGGAAAAGGGGCTTACCATATTTATTGTTGACGGCAAAAGCCCGGGCATAAGCTACAGCGTGCTAAAGACTATCGCCAACGACAAGCTCTGCGAGGTGGTCTTTGACGGGGTAAAAGTAGCCAGGGAGAACACCCTGGGGGAGTTAAACCAGGGGTGGGATGAGGTGCAGAAAATAATCCAGCGAGCCGCCGTAGCCAAATGCTGTGAGATGGTCGGTTGCATCCAGCAGGCGCTGGACATGACCGTGAGCTACGCCAAAGAAAGAAAGCAGTATGACCGCCCCATCGGCAGCTTTCAGGTTATCCAGCACTACTGCGCTGATATGGCCACCGATGTTGACGGCACCAGGCTTTCCACCTACCAGGCCGCCTGGATGCTGAGCGAGGGTCTTCCCTGCACCAGAGAAATAGCCATCGCCAAGGCATGGGCCGGTGAAGCCTGCCAGCGGGTTATGGCCCTAGCCCACCAGATTCACGGTGCCATCGGCGTGACCATAGACCACGACTTGCAGTACTACACGCGGCGGGCTAAAGCGGCTGAGGTCTCCTTCGGTGACGCCAGCTTCTACCGGGAGATAGTAGCTCAGGAGATGGGGCTATAAGCCTTCCAACCAAGCCAGGACTTCGTCTATAGTCTGCTCGGCAGTAGATGCCCCGGAAGTTACCCCTATATGGTGCTTGCCGCGAAGCCACGACAATTTTATTTCGTCCGCCGTCTCAATAAGATAGGTCCTGGTCACCGCAGAGCACAACTCGGCGAGACGATTGGTATTAGCACTGCCCCGCCCCCCGATAACCAGCATCAGGTCCACCCTCCCCGCCAGGTCCAGGGCCTCTGCCTGCCGGCGCCTGATATCATGACATATGGTGTCAATAACACGCAGCTCGGAGTCCCTAGTAAAGACCGAGTCAATGAGCCGCTTCACAAACTGGGTAAAATGGGCTGGTATCTGGGTCGTCTGAGATAGGACACCCAGGCGGCGGGGCAAAGGGTCTAGCCCGGCGACAAGCTTCTCATCAAGGGTAGCCACCCCCCTCCCCCCGGCCCAACCGAGGACACTCTTAACCTCGGTATGGTCAGCGTCTCCATAGATAATGACAAAAAAACCATTTCTGGCCAAGCGGCGGGCGGCAATCTGAACCCGGTGAACGAAGGGGCAGGTGGTATTAACTACCTCAATATGCCGGGCGTGAAGCCTCTCTTCTAACTCCGGGCTCGCCCCGTGCGAGCTAATCGCCACAATATTGCCCCGGATATCATCTATAGCCGGCACCACCCTGACGCCAATCTCAGCCAGCCTTTGCAGCACCTGCTGGTTATGCACCACCGCCCCCAGTGTCTCCACGCCGCCGCGCTCACGGGCAATCCGCTCTAAGATATCAATGGCGCGCTTAACCCCGTAGCAAAAACCGATTTCCTTTGTTTTCTCAATCTTCACCGCTTGCCATAAACCCCGCGATATTGTGGAGGCAGGAGCTCAGCGATACGCTCCATTATTAAATTAGTATTCTCAGCCAGCTCAGCCCTGGTCAATCTGCTACTAGCCGGTAGATAAAAGGGGCGACCGATATTGACCGTGATACGGGGGCGGCGCAGTATCCAGCCTAGTCCCTTAATCCTTTCTGTGCCGCTAATGCCTACGGGAAGGACAGGCACGCCGCTACGCATGGCGATTAGCGCCGAGCCGGGGTAAGCCGGCTGAAGGCGGGCACTCTTGCTTCTTGTTGCCTCGGGGAACATAACCAGAGCCAGACCGTCGGTTAAAACCTGCTGTGACTGGCGAAGCGCCTTCCTGTCCAGCTTGCCCCTGTGTACCGGGAAGGCACCAAAGCTACCGACGAAGTAGGCGGATAATGGGGAGCGAAACAGCTCCTCCTTAGCCATAAATATCGCTTTTCTCTCCAGGCTAACGCCAAGCAAGGGCGGGTCGGTTAGATTAAGATGATTAGCCACCACCAGCACCGGTCCATCGGCGGGAATATTCTCCCTGCCCCTGACCTCCCAGCGGGTCAGCAGGGTAAAGAGCGCCCTCGCTATTACTCTGCCTACATGATAGAACCAGGGCAATGTTTTTACTCCAACAAGTTTTACCAATTATACCCTCAAGCAAAGGCAAAGACAAACCTCTGGTGGACAGGACTAATGCTAAGAATTATAATCCCAGGTAGTTATGGGTTCTCAACCTAAACTCACGCTCCTTTTCACCAGGGACGAGATTGAAGCCACCGTCAAGAGGCTGGCGGCTGAAATCAGGCAGGATTACCGCGATAAGCACCCGCTCCTCATCGGCATCCTCAAGGGCTCCTTTATGTTCATGGCTGACCTTATCCGCCTCCTTGACTTCCCGCTTGAGGTGGAATTTATCCGCCTGTCAAGCTACGGCGGGGGCAAGAGTCCGGGGAGGATTAAACTGGTGCAGGGTGTCCAGTCTGAGATTAAAGACAGGCATGCGCTGGTCATCGAGGACATTATAGATACCGGTCTCACTACCGCCTTTGTCTTAGAGCATCTGGGCAAAGAAAAGCCTGCCTCTCTAAAACTCTGCACACTGACCGATAAGCCCTCAAGGCGAAAGGTCCCGGTCAATATTGATTACCTGGGCCTAACCGTCCCCAACAAGTTTATCGTCGGCTATGGTATAGACTGGAATGAGAGGTTTCGTTATCTCCCCGGCATATATACAATGGAGAGCGAGGGCTAATGACCAAGAAGCTCGCCGAGCTAATCTCGGTAGCTAAGGGGGAGACTCCCGCCGACCTGATTCTGGCTAACACCAGGGTAGTTAACGTCTTTAGCGGTGAGATTGAAGCAGCTAGCGTGGCTATCCATGGAGAGCGGATAGCCGGGGTGGGGGACTACCGTCAGGCAAAGAAGATTCTGGATTTGGGGGGCAGATATATCGCCCCCGGTCTTATCAACGGTCATATTCACCCCGAGAGCTCAATGCTTGACATTGGTCAATACGCCAGGGCGGTGGTGCCCCACGGCACCACCGCCCTCATTACCGACCTCCACGAGATAGCCAACGTCTGCGGCCTTGAGGGCATAAAATACGTATTAGACTACGCCCGCCGCTTGCCTTTTGACCTCTTTCTCTTGGCTCCCTCCTACGTGCCAGTAACTCGCCTTGAGACCTCAGGAGCCAGCCTCAATGCCGAAGACATCCGCCAGCTTCTAAGACGTAAAGAGGTCATCGGCTTGGGGGAGGTTATGAACTTCCCCGGAGTGCTTGGCGGTGACGAGGCGGTCTTGAGCAAAATCAGCCTGGCTGAGGGCAAGATTATTGACGGTCATGCCCCCGGCGTTAGCGGGAAAGACCTCAACGCCTATATTGCCGCCGGCATTTACTCTGACCATGAGTCTGTTTCTCTAGATGAGGCTAAAGAGAAGCTGAAGCAGGGCATGTTTATCATGATTCGGGAGGGCTCTTCCGAGAAAAACCTGGAAGCCCTGCTGCCCCTCGTCACTGATAAGACCTACAACCGGTGCTTGTTTGTCGTTGATGACCGTAGTTGCGCCGACCTGCTGCGGGATGGCGATATTGACGCCGTGGTGAGAAAGGCGATAGGGCTGGGGCTTGACCCGGTGCGGGCAATCCAGCTTGCCACCATCAACCCGGCACGGTATTTCCGGCGGGACGGGCTGGGGGCGGTAGCCCCCGGCTATATGGCTAACCTGATTGTGCTCAGCGAATTGCCCCGCTTGCAGATTGACCTCGTCTTCTACCAGGGAAACATCGTCGCCAGAGATGGCGAGCCTCTATTTAAACTACCCCAGGTCACCCCAGGACTGACCAATACGGTAAATATCAAGCCTTTTAATATCGGTGCACTAAGGCTCCTAGACTCAGGGGAAGCCATGCCGGTTATTGAGGTCGTCCCCGCTCAGATAATCACCAGAAAGAGAATGGAAAAAATCAGGGCGACTCCTGATACCAGCCGGGATATTCTAAAGCTGGTGGTGGTGGAGAGGCATAAGGCTACAGGAAACATTGGCGTGGGGCTGGTCAGCGGCTTTGGCTTAAAGCGGGGGGCGCTGGCTTCCTCTATTGCCCATGATTCTCATAACATTATCGCCGTCGGCGTCAGCGACGAGGATATATTCACTGCCATTAAGGAGATTGAGCGGCTACAGGGTGGTCTGGTGGTTGCTGCCCAGGGCAAGGTGCTAGCCAGCCTGCCTTTACCCATCGCCGGAATATTGTCTGATGAGCCACTAGAGGTGGTGGTGAGTAAACTGGAAGAGCTGGAGAGGATAGCCGCCGAGCTGGGCACAAGGCTAACTTCACCCTTCGCCACCCTCTCCTTCCTGGCTCTGCCGGTAATCCCCGAAATCAGGCTCACCGACCGGGGATTGGTGGAATTATAGCCCGATGGGCTATAATGATTTTATACGGGGAAGTGCTGGAACTGGCAGACAGGCATGACTTAGGATCATGTGCCGAAAGGCGTCGGGGTTCGAGTCCCCGCTTCCCCACCATAGTGTCCAATAGACAGAACTGGCAACTTCTCTTCAGTCATTCCCCCAGGTAGCATAGGTATCGTATAGGTTAATAATACTTCATCTCCGGTTACTTTCACTTCTTTTACGAAGCTTCTAACAAATGATTTCCTCTCAGCGAGGGAACTCTCGCTCAGCGTATTACGCAGGTCAATCACGCATTGAGCTACAGTTT
>Ga0315282_10002817_pt1 | contig 31553 bp, 21 predicted proteins | sample YL17G07_20_MG_FD_203693 | JGI IMG/M metagenome (GOLD analysis project Ga0315282, IMG submission 203693) | Sediment microbial communities from Yellowstone Lake, YNP, Wyoming, USA - YL17G07_20 | ecosystem: Environmental > Aquatic > Freshwater > Lake > Sediment | place: USA: Wyoming | collected... | reverse complement strand
TGCCATGGGCGTGATAGAAGTGACGCCGAAATGCGAGCGGTTCGTCCCCCCGCCCGTTCGCGGTCGCACGGGGGAGTTAATGGAGAAGAATATGAAACACCCCAATTGGGTCAGGAAGTCTCACGCGCGGTTATTGAACTGGCTCCGGAGACACCGTGGATCATTAGCCTTGTGTGCCCTGCTGGTGCTGACGGCTGCCGCAGCGTCGCGGCCTGCGCTCGCCTCCCAGCGACTGGAGGTCAAGACGCTCTCCTCCAAGCCGGACGTGGTGAGCGGAGGAGACGCCTTAGTTCAAGTCACCGGTCCGGCCGAAATCCTGGCGAAGAAGCTCTCCATTTGGGTGAATGGCAGGGACGTCACCACCGCATTCCATGTCAGTCCTCTCACTCATACCTTGGTTGGCCTCGTCGACGGATTAGCGCCGGGGAAGAACATGTTGGAAGTCAAGACGGGCCGCAAGGTGCGGGCACGGCTTGAGATCATCAATCATGCGATTACCGGCCCCCTTTTCTCCGGTCCCCACCAGACGCCGTTCATCTGCCAGACTGAGTCGATGGGCTTGGGCCCCGCGCTCGATGCCGATTGCAGCGCGAAAACGGAAGTCACCTACCTGTATAAGTCCACTCAGCCGCTCACCATGGCCGATCGTCTGGCGAAGCGGAAACCGGGAGATCCGCCGGCCGGATTCAAGCGTTACGACCCCTCGGCGCCGCGTCCCGACGACATAGCTGAAGTCACAACCAGCGAGGGCAAGAAAGTCAAGTATATCGTTCGCAGGGAGATGGGCACGATCAACCGGGCAATCTACGAAATTGCATTCTTGCACGAACCCGGAACGACGTTGCCCGACGCCTGGACGGAGACTCCGGGGTGGAACCGCCGCCTGGTTTACAGCTTTGGGGGCGGATGCAACGGGGGATACCGTCAAGGCCGTCCCCCTAACGCCGTTGACGACCTGTTTCTTTCCCGTGGCTATGCGCACGCCACGTCGTCCCTCAACGTATTTGGCAATAACTGCGATGAAGTCATCTCGGCAGAAAGCATGGCGATGGTGAAGGAGCACTTCATTAAACGCTTCGGGGTCCCCGTGCACACCATCGGCTGGGGTGGCTCAGGAGGGTCGATGCAACAGCACCTGCTTGGCCAGAACTATCCCGGCCTGCTGGACGGCATCATCCCCAGTATGAGCTATCCCGACATCGTAACCGTCGTGCCGGGCGTGGTCGATTGCACCCTTATGGCGCATGCCTTTGAGAGCGTCACCCAGCCCTGGACCGAGGAGCAAAAAACCGCGGTGTCAGGATTCGCCACCTGGGGGACTTGCGCGAAGGAATCCAAAGGCAATTCGTGGATCAAATCCCGCTTCTCTCCCGAGCTGAACCAACCCATGACGTGCAATTCGATTATTCCTCGCGCGTTGGTTTATGACCCTGTGTCAAACCGCAAGGGCGCGCGCTGCGACGTCTATGATAACGAGATGAACGTTTTCGGGCCTGACCCCAAGACCGGCTTTGCACGCCGCCCCCTTGACAACATCGGGGTTCAATACGGGTTGGTAGCATTCAACAACGGGAAGATTACGGCCGAGCAGTTTTTGGAATTGAATGAGAAGGTGGGAGGCTATGACGACGATGGAAAAATCGTGGCCACCCGCATGGCCGGCGACCCGGAAGCGCTGCGGATTGCTTACCAGACGGGCCAGGTCAACGCGGGGAGCGGCGGTTTAAGTTCCATTCCCATCATCGATATTCGCGCCTATGCGGACACGTTCCCCGACATCCACGACGAGTTCCGCTCGTTCGTGACCAGAGCGCGCCTGGAGGCTGCCAACGGGAGTGCGGATAACCAGGTGATCATGACGTTTCCTTTCATTGCCTCGCCGGGCAAGAAGTTGCGCGCTTCCTTCGGTGACGAGGTGAAAATCCTCATGCCCCAGATGGATCAATGGCTCGACAACATCGCCAAGGACCAATCGTCCCATAGCGTTTTAGAGAAGATTGCCGCAGCCAAGCCGGACGGCATCACCGACGCTTGTTGGTCTGAAGACGGAGAGAAAATCATCGAAAAGAGGACATACAACGGCAGCGGGCGTTGCAACCAGTTGTATCCGCCTCATGGGGACCCGCGGATTGCGGCGGGCGAACCGTTGACCGAAGACATTTTGAAGTGCGCCCTTAAGCCGGTGAACCCCAAGGATTATGTTCACCCCTTGACCGAGGATCAGTTGGCTCGTTTGAAGGCGATCTTCCCCCAAGGCGTGTGCGATTACACTCGTCCGGGCATCGGCCAGGGGCCGATGCAGGGAACTTGGAGGAAGTATTGACGGCAGTTTTGTGGGGGCCGCAAGATTTTATACAAAAACCGTTCAAAGGAGGAAGGAGTTGAGAACCTCCTATCGGAGGTTGACGGTGATCGCATGGATTGCGTCGTCGCTGACCGTCTTTTTTCTGCTCGCCTGTTTGCTGAGCACGGGTTCACGGGATGAAGCAAGGTCCGTTCCTTCCGCAGGGGGCGACCTCTCAGGCTTTTCCGCTCTCGCACCCATCGATGTTCACGCGCACGCATTCATCGCGGGAGTGGAAATACTTCGCGACCAATGAATGGATTGAATACAACGGCAAGAAATATCGTGGTCTCGCGCTCCCCCCACCTATGCTTCGCAAGCTTTATCACGATAACGCCGTCTGCTGGGTGCCGGGGATTTTGGGGAAGCCATGAAGGTTGCACTCTTGGTTGTCGCCGTAAGGCGTGTGGTGTTTGCGCGGCGTGTGCCCGCCGCGCAAAACCCGCGTTTGTCGAAGGAGGGTCTGACATGAAAGGAACGAGACGGTTCCTTGTCGCATTATTGGTTTTCGTACTGGCCGCGCCGCTCCGCGCGCAGACCCCCAGCACCCTTGACTTCCTTTCCGGCCTTCCGGATTACGCCCATCTGCGCAGCATGCTGCGGGAATATCTGAATAGGGAAGCGATCTCCCGGCTGGAAGAGCGCCGCCAGCAAATTGCTCGCCTCTCCACGCCGGAAGAAGTCGCCAAGCGCCGGGCGTACTTGCGCGAACAGATGATCCGCGACCTGGGGGGATTTCCGGCAAAGACGGCGTTGAACGCGCGCGTGGTGGGCACTCTGGATCGCGGCGGGTACAAAATCGAAAAGGTCATCTTCGAAAGCCAGCCGCATTTTTACGTCACGGGCAATCTCTACCTGCCCAAGACGGGCAATCCACCTTATCCTGGCGTGCTCTTCCCGCTCGGGCACGAAAACGGTGGCAAGTCCAACGAGGACTGGCAGCAGACCCTCGGAACCCTGGCGCGCCGAGGTTACGTAGGCTTCACCTGGGATCCGATTGGCCAGGGGGAACGTGTGCAACTCTACGATCCGGACCTGGAAGCGGGGAAGATCTCCGCGTCGACCGACGAGCACACCGATATGGGAGTCCAGTGCCTGCTGTTGGGTGACACCCTTGCGCGCTACACGATTTGGGACGGGATGCGCGCCCTCGATTACTTGCTCTCGCGCCAGGAAGTGGATCCGGCGCGCATCGCCTGCACGGGGAATTCCGGGGGTGGAACCCACACCGCCTATCTTTCGGCGCTCGATGATCGCATCAAGGTTGCCATGCCGTCGTGCTACATCACTTCTTGGCGACGCATACTGGAATCGATCGGGCCGCAGGACGCCGAGCAGTGCCTCCCTCCCTGGATCGGTCAAGGCCTGGATCACGGCGACTTCGTGCTGGCCTTCTCTCCCAAGCCCTACCTGATCCTCTCGGCGATTCGTGATTTCTTTTCCATCAACGGCGTGCGGGAGACTTACCAGGAGGCGCAGCACGTTTATTCCGTCATGGGCGCGCCCGATAAGGTGAGCGAATTCGAGGCTGACAACGGGCATGGATATTTGCAGCCGCGCCGGCTGGCAGCCTATCAGTGGCTGGGCCGGTGGCTCAAGGACGAGGAGGACGATGCGCCGGAAGACCCGGTGGCGCCCTCGTCCGAGGAGGAATTGCGCTGCACCGACTCTGGCCAAGTGACGATCTCGCTAGGAGGAGAGACGGTATTCTCCTTAAACCAGAAAAGGTATGAAGAAGTGAAGCCCCGACGGCCGCCGCTCACTGACCCACCGTCTGTCGCCGCCTTCCGCAAAGAAATCCGCAGCAAGGTTCAGCAGTTGGCCGGTTACCAACGCGTTGCGGCCCCCCTCAACGTGAAGCCCTTCGGTGTGATCCATAACGATGGGTATCGCATTGAGAAGCTGACCTACGAGAGCGAGCCAGGAATCATTATCCCCAGCTTGCTCTTTGTGCCTGAAAATGTCGAGGGCAGAAAGCCTGGCGTGCTCTACGTGAACTCTAAGGGCAAGGCCAATTCCCCGGGAGAGATCGAGGCGTTGGTCAAAAACGGCCAAGTGGTTCTTGCCATCGACGCCCGCGGCTGGGGTGAGACCAGCCGCAAAACAAATTGGGAAGAGGGAGGTTGGGATACCTGGAACGCGCTCTTCCCGAATTATGACAATGCCATGATCGCCATGCTGCTGGGCAAGTCCTTAGTGGCCATGCGCGCCGAGGATATTTCCCGCGGCCTTGACCTGCTCGCAAATCGCCCGGAAGTCGATGGGGGAAAAATCTATGGCATGGGCGTGGGTGCAGCCACCATCCCGCTTTTGCACCAGGCCGTTCTCGACCCGCGCTTGAAAAAGGTGGTTTTGGAAGGGGGATTGATTTCCTACGGGTCGGTTGAGAGTTACAGAATTCAGCGCGGCATCATCGAAAACGTTATCCCCGGCGTCCTGAAGGCCTATGATTTACCGGACCTGGTGGCCGCCCTCGCTCCGCGCCCCACTTGGATTGTCGATGCGCGCGATCCGCTGGGATATCGAGTTGGAATCGCCAAGGTTCGTGGGCAATACGCCGGCGCGGTGGAAGCGTTCAAATCATCGGGAGCGCAGGATGCGCTGCACATCGAAGTCACCGAGCCGCGGGATGAATTTAGCGCCACGTATCGAGGCCTGAAATGAAACGCCGCATCTTCGTTCTGCCGATCGGCGCCCTCGGCTGGCGTGCAATAGGTTTGTTGCCGCGATCGATATTTTGAACTACTTTCGTAACCCTCGCGGATTTGATACAAGCAGCGGGGAGTTTCCAAAAGGAGGAAGTCCTGATATGTACCGATTACTACTGAAGACCCTGCCTTTCTATTTGTTTCTGAGCGCTGGCAGCTTGTGCGCTCAGGATGGGTCCCTGAGCGGCCCGCCGCTGGATCGGGGCAGAATCCAGCCGACGTTCGTCAAAGTGCAGCCCGGGGCGGAGCAGCAGTTCAAAGCCGTCATCGAAGCCCCGAGGTTCAATTACGCCCGGATGGCCGAGAAGGTGACCTGGACCGTGAACGGCATCGCAGGTGGCGACGCGCAGGTGGGCACTATCGACGACAAAGGCCTGTACCGGGCGCCCGCCACTGCGCCCGTGCCGCACGAAGTACACATTCGCGCGGAGGTTGACGGTGTGGCGAACCGCTACCTCTTCGCCACCGCTTTGGTGGGCGCGCCCGAGGTGGCTTACACCATGTCCAGTTCCTGGGCCGATCCGCCGGAGGCGCGGCGCTTCCGGCGTCCGCACGGCATCACCCTTGACCCCCAAGGCAACTTGTTGATTACCGATGAATTTACCAGCCGGGTCTTTCGATTTTCCAAAGACGGCAAACTTCTGACCGAAATTGGCCTGGGGCGGGGCGGCGGGCCTCGGCCTCTCGGTGCGGCTATGCCTCCGGGCCTGGGGTTCGGCCCATCGCCCCCCGGCACTCCGGGACATTTCAGCGGACCGCGGCTGGCGCTCTCCGATCCCTCCGGAAGGATCTTCGTTCTGGATGTCGCCGAGCGGCGGCCGATGATTCAAGTGTTTGACAGCGAGGGCCACTTCCAGTACAGCTTTGGCCATTGGGGTACGCTGCCGGGCGAATTGCTGAAAGGCCATAGCATGGCTTTTGACAGCAAGGGACTGCTGCACGTCAACGACGTCGATAACGTGCAGATTTACACCTACGAGCGTACCGGGAAGTTCCTGTCGAGTTGGGGCCATCAAGGGGCCTTGCCGGGCGACTTGAATGCTCCCCACGCGATCTACATCGACCCCAACGACGAAATTTTCGTCACCGGGTACTACGGGCCCACTCAGAAGTTCACCGCCGACGGTCACTTTCTCGCGGCCTTTGCCTATGCCGATCCCCCCGACCACGCCACCAGTTTTCAGAGCATCTGCGGAGACCGCTGGGGCGATGTTTACGTTCCCTTGGGCCGGGACGGTCTTGCCAAGTATAGCAACACCGGAGATTTTCTCGGCTGGGTGGTGAAAGGGCACGGCGTCCAATGGGCGGCGGTCGATGGCGATGGCACCGTATACTCGCTGCCGGCGATAGGTTTCCGAGGCGAACCGCAGCCAAAGGCGACCGTGGAAGTTTATTCTGAACAGTAGGGTCCTGGCCGCGGAGTTGACCCCTTGGCGCGATTTCTCCCCGGCCTGAGCCATTTTTGACGGGCGGCGTGGCCACCTCGGTGGCGGCGTTGTGGCAGACCCATCCTTGCTTCCCGGCGCCGCTCGACGCCATGAAAAACCCCGTGGACGCGGGCTTGGCGCGCGAAACCTATCAGTGGACCGCAAAGGCCTTTCACGCCGCCGGAGCGCCGGGACATATCCACCTGGTGGGTTCCTGCCGCGACGGGAACAGAGTTGATCAATATCTAGAACTACTTTCGTAACCCTCGGGTAAATGAAACGGAACGCGGGGAAAATTCCAGAGGAGGAAATCCTGAATATGTACCGATTACGAATGAAGATCCTTTTTTTATGTGTGCTTCTGAGCGCTGCCGGCTTATGCGCTCAGGACAAGTCCCCGGCCGATCAACCGCTTGGCCGGGGCAGAATTGAGCCGGAGTTGGTCAAATTGCAGCCCGGCGCGGAGCAGCAGTTCAGAGCCATCATCGAAGCCCCCAAGTTCGATTTTGCCCGGGTGGCCAAGAAGGTGACTTGGACCGTGAACGACGTCGTGGGAGGCGACGCCCAAGTGGGCACGATCGACCCCAAAGGATTGTACCGGGCGCCCGCCCGTGCTCCCGTACCGCACGAAGTACACATTCGCGCGGAGGTTGAAGGCGTGATGAACCGCTTCCTCTTCGCCACTGCTTTGGTGGGTGCGCCCGAGCTTGCCTATAGCCTGACTAGTTCCTGGACCGATCCTCCGGAGGCCCATCGCCTCATCTACCCACACGGAATTTCCCTTGATCCTCAGGGCAACTTGCTGATTGCTGACTCGAATGGCAACCGGGTCTTTCGATTTTCCCGAGACGGCAAGCTGCTCACGGAAATCGGCTCAAGACTCGCGGGCAAGCGAAAGTCTGACGAAACGCCCAAGCGTTCAGGTGCGGGAGCCGGGCGGTCGGACGCCGACATCGGGAATTGGGGGGAAGAACCGCAGGGATATTTTTCCGGACCTCGGGTGGCGCTCTCCGATTCGTCCGGAATGATCTACGTGGTGGATGTCGCTGAGCGGCGGCCGATGATTCAAGTGTTTAACCCCGAGGGCCAATTCCAATACAGCTTTGGCCGTCATGGGATACTGCCGGGAGAACTGTTTAGATCCCATGACATGGCCTTTGATAGCAAGGGACTGCTGCACGTTGAGGACGTTGAGAACGCGCGGGTCAACACCTATGAGCGCACCGGGAAGTTCGTGTCGTGCTGGGGTCATGAAGGGACCATGCCCGGGGAATTGAATGCCCCCCACGGAATCTACCTCGACCCCAATGACGAGATCTTCATCATCGGATTTTACGGACCCACCCAGAAGTTCACCGCCGACGGCCGTTATTTGTTGACCTTCGCCCCCGGTGATCCACCGGACCACGCCGTAAGTTTTCAGTTCATTGCTGGCGACCGTTGGGGCGATGTGTACATTCCCATGCGCCGGGACGGTCTTGCCAAGTTTAGCAACACCGGCAAGTTCCTCGGCTGGGTGGTGAAAGGGCACGGCATCCAGTGGGCGGCGGTCGCCCAGGACGGCACCGTTTATGCGCTTCCGGCCGGGCCCGCCAGAAAAGGGTCGAAACCAGCGGTGACCGTGGAAGTCTATTCTGAGCAGTAGCCGCTGGTGCGGCCCGCGCAGAGTGAGAAAGCGTTGTTCAATGCTACTTGAGGAGGATGCACTGATATGCAGCGAATACTACTGAAGACCCTGCTCGTCTGTTTGTGTCTGAGCCCCGGCAGTCTGCGTGCCCAGGAGGCGGCCCCGGGCGGCCCGCCGCTGGATCGGGGCAGAATTCAGCCGACCGTGGTGAAATTGCAGCCCGGCGCGGAGCAGCAGTTCAAAGCCATCATCGAAGCGCCGCGGTTCAACTACGCACGCATGGCCGAGAAGGTGACCTGGACGGTGAATGGCATTGCGGGTGGTGATGCCAAGGTGGGTACGATTGACGCCAAAGGTCTGTACCATGCTCCTGCCACGGCCCCCGTGCCGCACGAAATTCACGTTCGGGCCGAGGTGGAGGGCGTGATGAACCGCTTCCTCTTCGCCACGGTTTTGGTGGGTGAATCAGAGGTGGCTTATACCATGACCAGTTCCTGGGCCGATCCGCCTGAAACACGCCGCTTCCGGCGTCCCCACGGCATTACCATTGAACCCGATGGCAACCTGCTGATTACCGACGAATACACCAGCCGGGTCTTCCGCTTCACCCCGGACGGCAAGATGCTGGCGGAAATCGGTCTGGGATCGGGTGGAGGAACTATGCGTTTTGGCGCCACGCCGCCTACCGGCGCGGGATTCACCCCACCGCCCGGCATGGGATTCGGGCCGCCCCCCGCCGGCACTCCCGGGCATTTTAGTGGGCCGCGGCTGGCGCTGGCCGGTCCTGGCGGTACGGTCTTCGTACTGGACGTTGCGGAACGCCGCCCCATGATCCAGGTGTTTGACCACGAGGGGCACTTCAAGTACGGCTTCGGCCATTGGGGGACACTGCCCGGCGAGTTTATGAAGGGCCACAGCATGGCGTTTGACAGCAAGGGCCTGCTGCATGTCAACGACGTTGATAACGTGAAGATCTACACTTTTGAGCCGTCGGGGAAATACCTTGGTGGTTGGGGCGCTCAAGGCGCTTTGCCGGGGGATTTGAACGCTCCCCACGCAATCTACATCGACCCCAACGACGAGATCTTTGTGACGGGGTACTACGGGCCGACGCAGAAGTTCACCGCAGAAGGCCACTTCCTCACGGCCTTTGCCTACGCTGACCCCACCGAGCGCAATCCCAGTTTTCAGAGTGTTTGCGGGGACCGCTGGGGCGACGTTTACGTGCCCATCGCCTCGCAAGGCCTTGCCAAATTCAGCAACACGGGCGATATGCTCGGCTGGGTGGTCAAAGGACGGGGGGTTCAGTGGGCTGCTGTGGCTCCCGACGGCACAGTCTACACGCTGCCTGCCATAAGTTTCCGAGGTGGATCGCAGCCTCGGAACACCGTGGAAGTCTATACGGAGCAGTAACCTCTGGCTGGGGAGTTCAGCGGGGAATTTGGAGGCGCTGCCCGTTCGGAGCTGAATCCCAACGGGCACGAGCCGTCCGATGACCCGATGGCCCGATCACCCGATCACCCGATGGCCCGATCCTCACACCTGTTCCAGGATGGCGAAGTCGCCGGGATTCCAGGCCAGCGCCATGATGTAAAACTTATTCCCGATTTTTCGTATCGCGGCGTTGTGGATGTGTTTGAAGTTCGGCAACCCCAGGTTTTCCTTGATCATGATGGTGGAAACCAGTTTTTCATTTTCCAGGATGTAGACGGGCGCGCCCTTTTTCTTGTCCGGGCCATCCAGCGCGGGCACCACGCTGTACTGCGGGTCCAGGTAATTGATGTCGCAGGGCAACGAACCGGAGGGCATCGGCAGGCCGGAGAGGTAGTGGCCGTAGCGAGTGAAACGTTCGAAGCGCGAGTGGGGCCGGTCCGCGACGTCCAGCCGCACTATCCCCGGAGGCTTGGTAATTCCATGCCCGGTGCCAAACTGGCCGATTCCGTCACCTCTGCCGCCCCAAGCCAGATCGTTCCAGACCGCCTGGAAGTTACTGTCGGGGGTGACGCGCGCGGTTAACACATAATCGAGATTGCAATATCCGGTCGTAACGTAATACAGGCCTTCCAGATACTCCACCGCCGTGGGCGAGAAATTCCCTCCTCCGAGAAAGTAGTCGTGAACTTCCTTCTGCTCGAAGTTATCGGCGGCGGTAGGGGCATCGAGCTTATGAACCAGTTTGCCGTCGAGGCTGGTGGTAAAGATCTTGCCCTCATTATTGGCGGGAAAAACCAGGTAAGGCGTTCCCTCCTTGTCATACCAGATGTTGGTGTCGTGCAGGTTCACTTTCCGCATCTCATCCGGCGTGTCGAGCAGGTCGATGGTTTTCAAATCCGAGCTGATCTTGAGAATGCCTGCGTCCGGAAGCGCGAAGTAGGTCTCGCCTCGCCCGGGCCGGCGGTCGACGGCAAAGCCGCCATGGGCGTTGACCAGTACTTTCCGGGCCTCGGGGGGAAGGTGGTCAGAGGTGTACAGGACCTTGAATTTCAATTCTCCTTGGCCGCTGACGCCGGGAACGTTATCGGCCACGGCGCCACATGCGGCGACAGATCCTTGCAGGGCACGCTTGCCAAACCGCGAAGCGTGATGGTGAGCGTGGAGCGCAGTAATATTCCAGGTCATGCCTGCCAAACGGACAAAGCCGTACATCATCCGTCTTCGCGGAAGACTCATGGTTTTTCTCCCCGAAGGAGATTTTGAAATTAAATTGCGGAGGTGCGCCCTAACATTCGAACGGGAATTTCCATCGTCAATTCCCAGCCGACAGCTAACATACCCTGAACGGGTCTTTAGCGCAATGGCCAGTTGAGTTTTGCGGTCTCCCGCGCTAAGGTGGCTGCGGGAAGCCCGGCATGGGTGCGCCCAACGTGTCCGCGCCGCGGTTGCTCCTGCGCACGAACTTTGTGCCCGAGGCAGAATACTGAATCGCCACAGAAAGAGGTGAACGGTGAAGAGACGCACATTCCTGAAAGCGGCGGGAGCGGCCGGGTTGGTCCAAGCGGCGAGGGCAGGAGGCGCAGAAAACCTCCGGTCAACCCCTCAGGTCAACGGGCCGGGAACAATCAGCGAATCCACGCCCGCAGTTTTGGGCGCTTACAGTGCCGACGATCACCGGCTTCGACTGGAGAACATCGGGGCTTGTGAACGCGCAATCAAGAAGTGCCTGCGGAACCACCTGATCACCGATTACCTGCCGGGGCAATGTTCCTACAATCTCGGCGAATATCCCTGCCGCAAGGTAAGGGATCCCGATGATTGGGATGAGCGCGAACTCGATAAGTTGAAGGAACGGGGCATCCGCCTGGTCCAGCTTCACGAAGAGTGGAACGACGCCGAGCGGTTGTTCGGGGCAGACAAATTCAGTCCCCAGAACCCTGCGGGCTTCCACCGGTTCGTGGAAATGGTCCACCAGCGGGGGATGAAACTCATCGTCTACGCCTCAAGCGGCTTCTTCGAGCGCCACGACCCCGATTTCCGCCCGGAGTGGGCGCGCAGCCCGGACCTTGTGGAGCTCTGGTACCACTATGCCCACTGTTCGCCGGCCAGTCCGGGTTGGCGCGCCTACCTTCTGCCGCGCCTGGTCAAGATTCTGGATGACTACGGCGTGGACGGGTTTTACAACGACCTGGGTTACGAGAATCTGGCCGCGCGCGGGGTAAAGCCCTCTGCGGACGAGGTTCCCGCGATGGAGGAGAACGAGCATCATGATGGCGCCCTGGAGGACCTGCTAGCCCTCATCTACGCCGAAGTTAAGCGCCGGGGCGGCATCGTCAAGGTTCACCACGGCGGAGCCACGCGCCTGCAAACTAACAGAAAAGTCTACGACTACCTGTGGGTGGGCGAGGGTATCCGCAATGCCGACCCTTTCCGGGAGGCGGTTAAGAATCATCCTCCTTATGTGGTGCCCTGCCTCGATATGAGCCGCGCGACAATTGCCAACGAGGATGAGTTGTATCTGGAAGCAGTTCCCTACATGCAGTTTCCTCTGCTTCTGGCCGGCAGACCCTTTACCGGCGAGCGCGCGGCGATTCCCGGCATCCAATACCAGCCGGAAGAAAAGGATTTCTGGACACGGCACTGCCGGGAGATCTGGCGGTATTACCGAGCCCATCCCCAGGGGCCTTACAGTTATGGCTGGTGGGATTCGGTTCCGGGGCGGCCGGAGGCTCAGCCGACCCACGCGCGCTGGCTGAAACAATACCTGCCCATGGTGGAAGAGGGGACTTGGGCGTGGTTGGAAATCACTGACTCCAGCCTCTTCCCGCGACCGCTGCCTCAGGACGTGGTCGCCTCGGCTTTTGCCAATCGGGAGCTCTATCTTGTCCTGGCGAACTATGGACACAATCCCGCCGAAATCGCAACCGCCGAGACATTTTGCAAGGCGATGGGCCCTCCTGAGGCAAGAACGCAATGGAAGGTTGAAGCACGGTCTTTGCAAATTTTGAAGCGGACAGCTAAGGTCAATCGTCTTGGGAATTGACTGTGGGTTCGTCATCATAGGAAAAGGCCACGGTCACAAAAGCAGTGACCGTGGCTACCGCTGAATGGGGAAGCACGCAAGAAAAGATGTAGCGCAAGGCTCGCTCTCCAGCCTTGCGGCTTTTCCACCGCGCCGTGGTTTTGGCGCCGCGGCCCGTGAGAATTCGGATCATCTTGTGGCGGCGCGGCAAGAGCCCGCACCGCTGGAAAAGCCGCAGGGCCGGAGTGCGGGCCCTGCACTACCTGCCCCTGGACCCCGATGTCCGCAAGGCCTTTCGCCGAAGGGGGACGGCTTGCCGTCCCCTCCGTGTACATTGCCGCCGAACCAGGAAGGGTAGGGCAAGCCCTGCCCCTACTCTAACGACGCCTTTGACTTGGTGATCGAGTCGCGCAAGGTGGGAAGCTCCAAGCGCAGAGATTACAGTTCGAACGGCGCCTGAGGTTGTGTGCCCCGGAGGTGGCCACGGTCAATTCGTCTTGGGAATTGACCGTGGGTTCGTCATCGAAGGAAAAGCCCACGGTCACGAGAGGACTGACCGCGGAGCTCAGGACGATTTGCTAGAAACCAACTTGCTCCTGAAGGAATGCATCCCATTCAGCATTTTCCGCATGCGATTCGATCAGGTACGTTGTGATGTTTTCCAGTATCTGTTGCACGTGCTCCATGGCCATGCAGAACCATCCGAAATCATACCGATAACGCTCGGCGCCTTGCCTCGGGTACCGAAACGCGAAGCCTCTTTCGTCGTTTCGATGGAATTCTTCAATACACTTTTCAACAAACTGAATGTCGTAGTTCTCCCAATCCTGTTTGTTTATCTTCGGCCTCGCGTCCTCCAGTACTTGATTCCAGAGTGTTTGCAGATTATGGATGTTCGACACTTGTTTCATATCTTCCCATGCCGCGTTCACATCGCACCGGATAAGACATCGCCCTCTCACGATTATCCGCTTCAGAGCGAGCTCAAGGTAATGTCGGAAGAGGAAAATCGCGGCGACGCCTTCAATGTCTTCATAGAAGACCTGTCCTTCACGGCCCTTGACCAAAATTAAACTCGCCTGATAGAAGCTGTCGGCAAAGTTGATCCACGATTGTGGGTGCCCGACGTCGAAAATGATCGGCTTGTATTCCCACTTTTCAAATGCATTGTATTGGAAGGCTGACGAGGAATCATGCTTGGGTAGCTCTTCATCACTCATAAATCCCTCCCCTCACTTCGCGGGACTGTCTTGATTGACAGCAGGCAAGCGTAGCGCGGACCTGCTTTGTAGGTCCGCGGCCTTTGCGCGCGGCCGGGGAGAGGAGCCGCAGACCTTGCAGAACAGGTCTGCGCTACACTTGCTTTTGTAGGTCCGCAGTCCTTGGGCACGGTCGGTGGTAAGAGCCGCTGCTCCTACCTTCGCGGAATCCCACTAGCGGTACACATCTTCAAAAGCGCCTCTTTATCAAATCCCGCGTTTCTCTGAACGATTGACTTTATCGGATTAAGAGACCTAAGAATCTGTTCGGCGTCATCTTCACTTCCTAGCGGACCATAGGTTGCATTTTGGACAACGATTCTAGTTTTCCATGCCACCAAATCTCCAGCTTGGAACGCCTGCACATCGGCCTTCGAGATGGGGATGACCTTGAACCCGTCAGAACGGGCCATCTTGATGAGTTCTCCTTGGTCCTGGTCACCGTGTTCGACAGATACGAGCATATCCTCATTCTTAACCTTTTTCTTCTTGGCCCATTGCGCAAGCGCACCAAGGCAGGCACGCGCACACAGCGTGTAGGGCTTGCCGACGCCCTCACTCAGCATGAACTTAGCGTTGACCTCGCGATAATCTGATAGGATCACGCTGCTCGCAAATCCTTTGTTCGTATGCCTTTTGATGCATTCACACAGCAGGGAGATAAACTTTCGACGACGCTCCGCTTGTCCTTTCCACGAGACAAACTCTCCCCGACTACTAGCAAAATCAGTCATATGCATAGCGGTTACATTTTCTTCAGATAATATGGCTGACCACTCAAGGTTGAATCGGTCCCATTTGGGAACTCTTCCCACGAACCCCGCCACCGTCAGCACGCGTTGTTCCTTCTTGGTGCCGCTCGCATCGAAGTAGGCGCTGAACACTGCAATTGACATCGAATACCTATATTTTCCAAAAAATACGAGTTCCCCTAAATGTCGAAACACGCCGGCTGGCGCAGACGCTAAGAACCAACCGTCTGCGCCGGCCTGCCCGAACGACAGGTCCGGACTCCGTTCGCTTAGCAGTGCTTCCCAATTGCTACCTTCGCGAGTGGTGGGTAGTGCTCGCCGATGAGGTGATGCACGTAGGCGATCACAGAAGTCTCGAAGTTTGCATCTCCAAAATCCGCCTCGATCCACATATCATTTCCAGCCGCGTTGGCAGCAAAGGCATATTCCTTAGCCTTGAAACGCTGAAGTTCGTCAGATATGGTCTTAGGGTTGATCCGGACGAGCCGCTGGCTTAGCTTTGCCATTTTCTGGATCGCTGCGCACGACGGGTCGTGATGGACGGTCACCTTCGGGTTCGGGTAATTCACGTAGGCTTTCAGCATTCGGGTCCCTCCTTGCGGTCGATAGCCGATTAACTCCTGTTTGGACTATACCGCTCCGCGGTAGAGGGTAACATGTCCGCCAATTATATCCCCTCGCCGCCAACCCCAGAGCCGCATGGTCTGAGAAGCGCAAACTCCGCACTCTCCTCTCGTCATTGATTTACCTGCTGCGCCGCAACAGGCGCTCGTAATCATGCTTAAAGTTCGCGTTCTTGGGGTCCAGCGTGTAGGCCGCGCGGTATTCCTCCAGAGCACGCCTCCGGTCGCCTTTCCTCTCCAGTGCGGCGCCAAGACCGAAGTGCGCCCAGGCATTATTGGGATCTAGCCGCAACGCTTCGCGTTCTTCAGCGATCATTCCGTCGAAGTCACTCTTGCTTCCGAGCGCGACGCCCAAGCCAGCGTGCGCCTCTGCGAGATTCGGGTCCAAGCGCAGCGCCTCACGGCATTCCGCGATCTCACCGTCCACGTCGCCCTTATTCCCGAGCGCAAGGCCGAGGCCGCTGTGCGCCAAGGCAACATTGGGGTTCAGCCGCAGCGTTTCGCGATATTCCGCGATCGCACCATCCCACTTGCCTTTGTGTCGGAGTGCACTGCCGAGGTTGCTGTGCGCGTTCTCGTTCTTCGGGTTCAAGCGCAGCGCCTCGCGTTCTTCCGTGATCAGCCCATCCCAGTCGCCCTTATTGGAGAGAGCAACGCCGAGGTTGACGTGCGCCTCCGCATATTGGGATTTAAGCGCAGCGCTTCGCGGTATTCCGCAATCGCACCATCGCTGTCGCCCTTATTCCCGAGCGCGAGGCCAAGGTTGTAGTGTACCTTTGCAAGATTCGGGTTCAGGCGCAGCGCCCGACGGTACTCCGCGATCTCTCCGTCCGCGTCGCCCTTGTCTCCGAGTGCATTACCGAGGTTGAAGTGCGCCTCAGCAAGATTCGGGTTCAAGCGCAGCGCTTCGCGTTCTTCAGCGATCACTCCGTCCAGGTCACCCTTGTTTCCCAGCGCAGCACCCAGGCCAGCGTGCGCCTCTGCGAGATTGGGGTTCAAGCGCAGCGCCTCACGGCATTCCGCGATCTCACCGTCCACGTCGCCCTTATTTCCGAGCGCCATGCCAAGGGTGGAATGCGCTAGGTCATTATTCGGGTCCAAGCTCAGCACCTCGCGGTACTCCGCGATCGCACCATCCAGGTCGCCTCTTTCCATGAGCGCAACGCCGAGGGAGGCGTGCGCCCATTCGTTATTGGGGTTCAAGCGCACCGCTTGGCGTGTTGCGGACGTGCCATCGTCCCACTTCTTCTGCTCAATCAGGACATAGGACAGGCTCACGTAGAGGTCGGCATTTTGAGAGTCGAGCAGTAATGCCGCGCGATATTCCTGCTCAGCTTGCGCATACTGGCGCTTCTGAAAGAATTGCCCTCCACGCGCCACGTGTTGCCGCACCTCGGCCTGCCGAGCCTGCGCCGCCGGATCAACAGTCGCAGGCTTCATCACCTTGGCGCTTTTGAGCGCGCTGACAAGTTCGTCCTCGCCGCCAGCCAAGCGGACTTCCTGAAAGTAGTCATCCGTGGGCTCAAAATCGATTCCGCGTTCCTGGACCAGCATGGTGACTTGGTGGCTCGGCACCCCGCCCGCCAGCAAGGCGAAAACCTGCACCTGATTCAGCGGCTTCTTCGCGCGCGCGGGCTCGGGCGGCTTGGCGGTGCGCAGCGCGTTAAGAAATGCCTCGCTCGCGCCTGCGGCCTTGAGACTTTGCATAAAGTCCTCCGCCGGGGCGAAGTCAATCCCGCGCTGCTCGATCAGCTTTGCACCCGACTCGTCTCCGAATCCGTCCCGCACCATGGCTTGCACCTGGGCTTGCGTAAAAGGTTTTGCTGGCGTGGAGGTTGCAGTTGTAGCGCCGCCCTTTAGAGCCTGCCCTGAGCTTGCCGAAGGGGCGGCATGTGCCGGGCTTCAAGCCCGGCGCTACTTTCTGCCGCGCTCCCGCGGGCAGCACGGTGGCGGCATATGTTGATGGAAAGGCCGCAGGGCCGAACCGCGGGCCCTGCGCTACATCCTTCTGCTGCGCCCGCAGGGGAAGAGTCAGAATCAGTGCTATGAGGAGCGTCAGGATGGTCATGGCCGGTCGACGCCACACGGGCACCTCCCGAAAGCGGGAATCACTACGACGAGGTGTGAGCATTCTACCACGGGAAGTTCACGCCTTCTGATTCCTGGATAGTGGGTCAAGATGTAGAGGCGGCTTTACGCCGCCACCCACGTAATGTAACGGTTGGTCTACCCCGCCATGGCGGCATAAAGCCGCCGCTACGCCGCCGCTTGGCGAGGTAAACCCGCCGCTACATCAAATTGACCCATCACCGACCGCCACCACAAGAAAACCCAAACAATCCGCGATGTAGACAATTTGTCTCTTGACAAACTTTAGGCTATGGTGTACACTACATGGGTAGTTAAATGCGAGGCGCCGCCATGTCTCTGCGCAAGTCTCCCACCATGACACCTGCCCGGCTTGATGCCGACCGCCGCAACGCTCAGAAATTGACGGGCCCGCGCGCGGCGCGGGGCAAGGCTCAGGTACGGATGAACGGCCTGCGGAGCCCCATATCGTGTGGTATAGGGCAAGGCGGTACGCGAACCGCCCCTACATGCACCCGGGTGAATTGTAGGGCCGGGCGGCGCCCGGCTTGGGCCGAACGCCGCTCGCCCAACGGTACGGAAAAAGAATGCTTTTTTCCTACGTTCAAAGCCGGAATGTTATTGAAAACCAATGAGGCATGAAACGGAAGAAGGTCATCTACCGGATGAGTTTATGAAAATAAAGCACTTATCAAGAAATGCCGATGAGTTGTTGAAAATGCAAGAGATAGCATGATCTAAGACCCGCAAAATCGCGAAAAAATGCCTCTGATCCACGCTAGGCCAATAACTTACAGAAAACAAACAACTTATTACATAAAGACCCCCATGATGCCGATAAGTTAATGAAAATATGCGAGTTAAGAGACGGGACAAAGCGTCCATCCCATGGAGCCGCGAACCTTCGGCTGCGGCGGGGCAATTGACCAAACCCTGACCGACCTCCCCCCGCCCGTGACATGCTCTAAAAGCAGTGACGTGTGACGACTGACAAGATACAGGCAAAGTCCGAAAGCGGAAAGGCAAGCAGAGCGAGATCCTTCGCCCGGCTCAGGATGACAGCGCAGCGGGGAGCGCCGACGGCCAATCCCCCGCGTGACACACTCCCCCATATCGGCTATCGGTAGTGTCAGGTGAGAAGATGAATCAATTCGCTGACTTCAAAAACAGCAAATCACAAATCACAAATCTCAAATCACCCAATCGCTCAATCGCCCGATCACCCGATGGCTCGATGACCCGATGGCCCGATGAGCGGATGAGCCGATGCTTCAATCACCCAATCGCTCAATCGCCCGATCACCCGATTGCCAGCCCCGCGCGGGACACACTCCCCCGCATCGTTATCGGCAGGAGCGACAGCCAAGATGAGGAATCGCCATTTCGCCGGACCGCCGCCCGTTCACGATCAGCCCTGCTCGAAGGGCGAGCGGAGATCTCCCGCGGCGTTGAATTCGGCGGAGAAAGGGTTTTCAGCCAAGCGCCAGTGCTGGGGAAAATCGATTTCATCTCGCAGCAAAGGAGAAATGGCCATGCGGTTCAGGCTGAGGGTGTTGCGGATCCAGACGCAGCGCTGGGCGGCGGGCTCGGGACTTCCCAAGTGGGCGAGGGCAAAATCCAGCGCGGCGCGGTCTGAGGGCATGTGCATGGGCAGCCGCCCTCCCACGGGGTTCAGGGCGGTTATGGCGTTCACATAGGTCTTCTGGAGGTCGATCTTGCGGTAGAAACGCTCGTGAATGATATCGGCGTTACCCACGCCAATGGCGTTTCCACCGCTCTCGCTGGTGAGATCGCGGGCGAAGATAAGGGAGATAGCGGGACCATCGCCGGGCGCCATGCCGCGGGCGCGGCCGACCACTTTGGTGTCCATGCCGGCGCCGCTGATGTTCTTTCCCATTTCGTCCACGATCAGGAGATCAAGACGGGGGAAAGGCAGCCGCGGCATCAACGCTCGCGCCAGCACAAGGGCGGATTCTTCCGCCGCGACAATGCCCTCCGGCAGGGCCGCGCGCACATCCGCAACGGCATGCATTTCATTCTCGACGATTGCGACTCCAAACAGAGCTTTTCCGCTCCCCAGTATTTGCGCGGAGACAGCGCGGATGGTTGTTTCAAACCCGCCCTTTATGAATTGCTTGTGACCTTCGGTGGCGCCCTCGCGCTTGCCGAGTCCGATGGCCATCATTTTCAACAGGCCGCTTTCGGTGCTGCCGACCAGATCGGAGTGGGGCTTCACACGGTTGACCACCACGATTCCGTCGGACTCCCACGCGTGGCGGTCGGCGAAGACGCCGGACCCTTGCGGCGTCACCCCCACCCGAAGCGTTTCCTCCGAGGAGCGGATTTCTGCGCCCACCCCCGCCTCGGTGATTCCATAGTCCGCCAGAATCTGGCGCTGGCCCTCGGCCGTTCCTCCCCCATGACTGCCCATGGCGGGGACGATGAAGGGCCGCGCACCGTGCGCCTTCAACCAGCCACAGATGGCGCGAACTATCTCCGGCAAGCTGGCAATGCCGCGACTGCCCACGGCAATCGCGATGCGCCGGCCACGAAGTTTTTCCGCCTCCAGTCCGAGCCCGGCCAGTTGGGCCTGAACGGAAGCACGCAGATCGTCAAGCGGTGGGCGGCTCGGCCCCTTTCGCTCCAGAAAGTAGAAGCTGGATAAAGGAAGATGTTGATTCTGGTTCATCGCCACAGCACCAACCTAACTTGCCGGGAATGCCTTGTCAACTTGACCTGCGGGTGGCCTCGGCGATGCGGAGCCCTGCCCGTGCACCCGCAGAGGGGCGGCACGACGGCCCAAAGGCCTCCGGTTCTTATCCTGCCTTTTGTAACCCTTGGCGCGCGGAATCCGTCTCACATCATCAGGGGGCGAGGAGGAGTGACAATGAACTATGCCGAAAGCGTCCGGGGCAAGACCAGCGTCCCGAGCCGCGTGAACGCAGTGGGAGAATCATTTCAGGAGGAATACCGACGGATGGGCCAACTCGAAAAGGAAGATATCATTATTCTTTTCCTCTCCGTCATCCTGATCATCGCCACGATCTGGCTTGCTACAAGGGTTTTGTAAGCTACGATTCGAATCCTCCAGCAAACGCGGCGTGTGCCTCTGACCGCGCCCGTGAATTTCATTTCCCTCAAGAACATTTTCCGGAAGTCTTCCCCAGCGGGGCCGAGTGTTTGCGCCGCGGAATCGCAAAGGTCATTCCCACTTTCCGCGGTGTCCTTCGAAACGACATGTGGCCGCTGCGCCAATTACCCGTGGACAAATGCCTGCGCTTGATAGAGACTCGCGTTTTCTGCTTGGGCAGTTCACTCCAGCCATGGATTCCCGCGAGGGCCTGCTAGTGCCCGCAATGAGGGTCGAAGCTACCCTCCCGAAGGCCGGACCTGCCCATCAGAAATTCCGACCGTACTGGAATCTTGGCATAGCTGTTCGGCCGCGTAGGGCTGCGCCATCGCCACCCAGCCGCCGAATGGCCTCAGAAGGAGCTGACCATGAAAGAAGGACCTCGATTCATCTCCTTGTGGATACTGACCTTGGTAGTGGGTTGCCTGTTTGACGTGCCCAGCACTTTTTCTGAAACCCTTTGGCAAATCGGGGCGTTCAACTTTTCCTCCGGCGAATTCAACACCGGCAAGGGAGGGCCACCGCTGTTTGGGCAGCGTTTCCCCAAGGGGGAACTGGTCTATGTGGTGGGAAAGAGCAGTCCGGACCAGGATTGGCCCGCCTATCAGCCCGGGTCCGCCAACGGGCGCGCGGGATTTGCGCCGCATCCTTACACCATCCAGTTTGATCTTGCGGACGTACCCCGCGGTCTGGTGACGCTGAAAGTCTCCTTGCTGGTTGAAAACCCACGCACGCCCCGTCTGGGCGTGGAAATCAATGGTCACCGCGCTCTCTTCTATCGCCGTCCCCTGCCGAACTACGTCGGAGGCGACCGGCAATTGGTGGTCGACCCCATTGCCTCGGCTGACACCATCGTTGCCGAGATCAATCCATCTTTCCTCCGCAAGGGAACAAACAAGCTGGTACTCACCGCGATGGACGAGCCGGCGGAGCGCGATAACTCCACGAATGGCGGACTTTTCTATGACGCCATAGCGCTCGAACAGAATCCCGACGCGCGCTTTGACAAGGGTCGCGTCACGGTGGAGGTCACGCCCAAAGTTTTTTACGTGCGCAAGGGAGAGGGCTTGACGGAATTGGTGGACGTCCTGGTTCGAAGCAATCAGGCCTTGGCCTCCGGGCAGTTGACTCTGAAACTGGGGAAGCAGACCTTTACCCAGAAATTATCTGCGGATCGCGAGTTCGGAGAGGAAGTGGCCGAATTTGCTGTCCCGGAATTCCCCCCGAACACCCCCGCCGAAGTGACCGCCAGAATCGGCGGCAAGACGCAGCGCTTTCCCGTCACCGTCAATCCGGCGAAGAAGTGGCTGCTGTATGTTGTTCCGCACGAACACCTGGATGTGGGGTACTCGGACTTCCAGGCAAAGGTCAGCGAGGTGCAGAGTCGCGCGATTGACGAAGCCATCGAGATGATTCAAACCCATCCGGAATTTCGTTACAGTCCCGACGGCAATTGGTGCGCGGAGGAATTCATGGCCGGGCGCACCCCTGCCCAGCGCGCGCGATTCCTGGAGCTTGTGAAGGAAAAGAAGATTTTCATTCCCGCGCAGGAGGCCAGCCTCCTGACCGGATTCGCCAGCCTGGAAGTTTTGTTCCGGTCATTGTATGGCGGCTTTCAGTTCAACCAGAAGCACGGAGGGAGTTTTGATTACGCGAACATCACCGATGTGCCGTCCTATTCGTGGTCGTATGCCTCGATTCTGGCCGACGCGGGCCTGAAGTACTTTGCCGCCGCCAGCGACAACGACAACGGACCGATTCTCGTCCACAGCCGGCTGAATGAGAAGTCGCCCTTCTGGTGGGAGGGCCCGGACGGCGAGAAGATTTTGATGTGGTACTCGCGCAGCTACCTGCAGGTTGCCTGCCTGTTCGGATTGCCGCCTTTCCTGCCGGCGGGCCGCGACTCCCTCCCGATTTTCCTGCAACCTTTTTCCCGCCCCGATTACAAGTCGGATGCGGTTCTGCTCTTCGGCACGCAGGTAGAGAACACGGACCTCTATCCGCAGGTGGCGGATTTGGTGGCCGATTGGAATCAGCAGTACGCTTACCCGAAGATGCAGTTTTCCGGCTTCGCCGAAGCGCTGGAACATATTGCCGGGCAGTTGGGCGACTCAATTCCCACTGTTCGCGGCGACGGCGGGCCCTATTGGGAATTCGGGAATGCTTCCGATGCCAGGTACGTGGCAATGGAACGGGCCAACGAGCAGCGTGCTCTTTCGGCGGAGAAATTTTCGACCATCAGCACCCTGACCAATCCCGGCGTTCAACCTGACCACTCCCGGCTCGAGCGTCTATGGCGCGACATGGTGTTGGTAGACGAGCACACTTGGACCGCCGACCGGAGTGTTTCCGACCCCAACATTGACGAGTCCAGAGGGCAAATCGCCGTGAAGGAGCATTTTGCCGATGACGCCCGCATGGATATTGATTACCTTCTGCGGCGGCACCTGGCCGCCATCGCCGGTTCCATCAACAATCGTTCCGGGACGCTGATCGTCTTCAACCCGCTGAACTGGAAACGCAGCAGCCTGGTGGAGTACGACCTGCGCAAAGGCGCCGCACTGCTGGACCTCACGACGAAGAAGGAAGTCCCCTACGAGGTTCTTTCCCAAGGGGGCCAATATCTGCGCATTCGCTTCCTGGCGGAGGACGTTCCCCCCGTTGGTTACAAGTGTTACTCCCGGATCACGGCCACATCGGAACGGCCCAAGGTGCCGAGGACTTCCGGGGAAGTCCTCGAGAACGCCTACTATCGCGTCACGCTGGATGCATACAGCGGCGCCGTCAAAAGCATCATCGATAAGCAAATGAACGAAGAGCTCGTCAATACTTCCAGCCCCTACCGGTTTGACCAATACCTTTATGTGACGGGCGGGGACCAGTTTCCCAATCGCCTTCAGGAGTTCAGTTCTGCCACGCCGATGCCGGCGCTGGACATTATTGGCGCCAACGCCGGCCGGCTGGTGTCAGTCACCAAGCAGCCTTTCGGGACCGTGGCGAAACTGCAAAGCTCCGCCCTCAACACCCCGGACATCTCAACCGAGATCATCCTGTTTGATGGCGAGAAGAAAATCCTTTTCACGAATCACGTGAACAAATCACCGTACTTTCGCAAGGAGGCCGTTTATTTCTCCTTCCCGTTCCGGATGGAGCGTCCCCACATCCGTTATGACATCCAGAATGGCTTCGTGGATCCCGTCCACGACCAGATGCCCGGAGCGGGGAAGGAGTGGTTCTCCGTACAGCACTGGGTGGAAGGCTTTAAGGGAAACGTGAGCGTCGCGATCCTGCCCATCGATGCGCCGCTCATAACCCTTGGAGATATTGTGCGGGGAAAGTGGCCGACGGACTTCTATCTCTGGAGGGGAGACATCTTCTCTTACGCGATGAACAACTATTACTTCACCAACTGGCCGGCAGCGCAAGGAGGGGACTTCACCTTCCGCTACGTCCTCACCAGCGGCCCCGACATGAGTCCTGATTTCTTAAGCCGGCTCGGGCGGGAGGAAACGGCGCCACTGGAAACCGACGAGATTACTTCCCAGGACAAGGCTGTCCCCCGGCCGGAGCCCTTGCCCGCGGATCAGGCGAGCTTCCTGGAAACTGACACGTCGAATGTCGCCTTAGTTACCTGGAAGCTGGCGGAAGACGGAGACGGAATGATTCTGCGTTTTCTCGAACTGGCCGGCAAAGAAGGCACGGTCAACGTGCGAATTCCGCTGCTCAACGCCGAGTCCGCGTGGAGTTGCAATGCCATGGAGGGAAAGGGTAGCGCGTTGCCGGTGTCTCCCCACGGATTCAGTTTTCCCATTAAAAAGTTCCAGATCGTTACCGTGCGAGTGAAGGGAACACCCGCAAGGTGAAATGCCGTGGCGGGGGAGGAGCGCAACGCGGCCTATGGCCGTAACCAAACGTCAACTACCCACGGTGCAAGTTTAGCTGGCCGGGGCTACTCCCTTATCGCCGACGAAATGAATCACGAATTTGAGGGCCTGGGGGCTGGGGGCTCGGGATTCGGGGTCCGGTGTAGGGCCGAACTGCGTCCGGACTCGGGGCGAGCATCGCCCGCCCTTGTCACTCGTCACTCGTCACTGCTCTCAGCACCGGTCACTCGCCACTCGTCACTCGTCACTGCTCTTAGCGGTCTCTGGGCGCATGTAATGCTCCGCCACAATCACTATGATTTGATGGCCTTCGCGAGCCCAGGCGAGAGCCGTTGGAGGTTATCCGCAAAACCCCTTGCGCGCACAGCAAACCGGACGCAGAATAGGCAGTGGAATACTCGTCAATACCCATCCTTTCATTGAAGGCCGATATGCCGCGCAAAGTTAAAGAAATCTCATCTCATCACGCAAAGAAGCCGATTGAACAGTATGACCACAAGGACAAGAAGCGGACGAACAACCCGCCGGTGGGACTTGTGAAGCCAGAGACCGACCCTGACATGCCCGCGAAGAAGTACGCCTATGACCAGCACCTTGACCCGCAGCTTGTCTGGGCTGGAAAGGCAGAGCGCACGTCTTTCGACGTGCCTACCGTTTCGCTGCACGTCCATGAGCGGATTGACCCGCGCACCATCATTGAAGCGGTGCGCAAAAGGAACGGCGGCGGACAGCCCACGCAGGGGTTCCTGTTCGAGTCGAAAGCAGAAAATCCGCCGCTGCGGGAAGCGATTGACTTCTATAAGCACGCGCACAACTGGTCAAACCGCCTGATTGCCGGCGATTCGCTGCTGGTGATGAATTCGCTGCTCGAAAAGGAAGGAATGGCCGGATAGGTGCAGATGGTTTATATAGACCCGCCCTACGGCATTAAGTACGGCTCGAATTTCCAGCCCTTCGTCAACAAGCGTGAAGTTAAGGACGGCAAGGACGAAGACCTGACCCAAGAGCCCGAGATGATCCGGGCGTTCCGCGACACATGGGAATTAGGGATTCATTCCTATTTGAGTTATCTGCGTGACCGGCTGTGGCTGGCAAAAGACCTGCTGGCTTCAACGGGCTCATGTTTCGTACAGATAAGTGATGAGAACCTGCATTATGTTCGTCAGGTCTGCGACGACGTATTCGCTCCTGGAAATCTGTGCGGACTTGTAGCGTTTAGGACAACTGGCGGTCAGAGCACTTCGCTTTTGTCCACGTCCACTGATTTCCTTGTATGGTACGCCAAGGACAAGGTCGCCGCACGTGAGAAGTTTCGACAGCCGACGCTCACGAAACAGGCGGGGCGCGGGGGCAGCGGACAATATTCCTTTGTTGAGCTGCGGGATGGGAGCGAAGAACCGAGGCCTATGACGGACCAGGAATTGGAGAGCCCGGATCAGATTGACGACACCCTACGAATCCTTGCGCACGACACGTTGTATTCTCAAGGGGCTCCGGGTGATCCAGAAGAGCGTTTTTTTAAGTGGCGCGGTAAGATGTTTCAATGCCCGCCGAACACACACTGGAAACCCGGCGTCAAATCAGGTGGTATGCAGCGATTAGCTGGCGCGAACAGGCTGATGCTTGTAGGAAACACACTTCGATACAAACGATACCTAGAAGACTACCCTGTCGTTGAGGTAGATAATGTCTGGAACGACACCGCCATCAGTGGTTTTGCCCGCAAGAAGCAGTACGTCGTAGAAACGAGTCCCAAAGTTGTCGAACGATGCGTCCTCATGACGACAGATCCTGGCGACTTGGTCCTGGATATTACATGCGGCAGCGGGACCACGGCCTTCGTGGCTGAGCACTGGGGGCGACGCTGGATTACCTGCGACACGTCGCGTGTAGCCATTGCGCTGGCCAAGCAGCGGCTCATGACGGCGCTTTACGACTACTACGAACTGGCGCACCCCGCGGAAGGTGTGGGAAGCGGGTTCGTATATAAGACCGTGCCACACGTCAAGCTCAAATCCATTGCCAATAATGAACCGGCTGGCCAAGAGACGCTGTACGACCAACCATTCGTGGACAACAAAAGGGCGCGCGTGAGTGGCCCTTTCACAGTTGAAGCCGTCCCTGGTCCTACTGTTAAGTCGATTTCGGAAGTATCTGCATCTCCTGTCGGCGACGAAGCCGCCCCCGTCCAGATAGGCCTTGATGGGAAAGCACCGCCGCAACAGGTGCGCTTGCTGCGCCCCACTCACCGTGCTCCGGCCGATGTCTCAGTCGCCCGGTCGGGCGAGACTTTGAGGTAGAGTGAGTGGCGCGATGTCCTGTTACGCGGTGGCGTGCGCGGAAAAGGCGGGCAGGCTATCGAGTTCTCCCGCGTTGAGCCGCTCGGCGGCACGCGATGGGTCCACGCTGATGCCCAAACGAAAGGCGTGAAGCCGGAGCGCGTGGCCGTATCCTTCGGTCCGGAGTATGCACCGCTGGAACAAAAGCAGGTGGAATTGGCATGGGAAGAGGCGCGGCAACTTTCACCCCGCCCATCAATTCTGCTTTTCGTTTACAGCGACGTCGACCCGGAGGCCGGGAAAGACATCGCGGAACTGACCCCAGCTAAAACCGGCATGACTTTCCTCGCGGCGAAGATTGATGCCGATGTTTGGACCAAGGACCTCAAGAAGAAAGCTCGCACATCTCCATCGGTGTGGCTGGTGGGACAGCCAGACGTGGAACTACGCCGCGTAGCGCCGCCCTTCAGGGCGGCATCTGCTGGGGCAACGAAAAGTGCCGGGCTAAAGCCCGGCGCTACACCCGGCGGCACGTTCTGGCAGGTGGAGATTCACGGCTTTGATTACTACAACACCAGCACGGGAAAGATTGAATCGGGCGAAACGAAAAACATCGCTCTGTGGCTCTTGGACACGGATTACGATGGCCGCAGCCTTTACGCCCGGCAGGTCTTCTTCCCGATGGCGGATGAAGACGAAGCCTGGGCAAAGCTGGCCAAGAACCTGAAGGCAGAGATTGACCCGGAACTCATCAAAGCTTATCGCGGCACCGTTTCGCTGCCATTTGAAGCAGGACAATACGAGCGCGTAGCGGTTAAGATAGTAGATGACCGTGGCATTGAGAGCCTCAAGGTTGTGGAGGTGGTTTGATGGGCGGAAACGGGACCAAGTTACTTGACATAACGGGGGAAGTCCTGGAAGCGGACGTCAAGGAGAGGCAATTCCAACTCTGGACTGACGAATCCAACCATGTTTCAGTGAGCTTCCGGGAATCCGAGGAAGCTGATGTTACCACTGCACTCAAGGATCACAAGGCCGTGCGCGTCCGTGTAAAAGGGTGGGGTGAGATCGCGCCGAACGGCAAGCTGTTAAGAATCACACAAGTTGAAGAGTTGAGCATTCAACCGGTGACCGAGGTCCCAATTGATCGCGCAGCGCGACCGATTGAGGAGATAATTGCAGAGTTGGCGGCGGAGGTTCCGCAAGCCGAATGGGACCGGCTGCCGCGCGACCTGACGGACCACCTCGACCATTATCTTTACGGAACACCCAAACGATGAGAGCTGTTTTTGCGGATTCCCTGTATTGGATCGCCATCGCGAGGCCGGGCGACCCCTGGTCGGCTGCTGCCCACAAGGCCAAGGCGGAGCTGGGCGACGTTGGGATCATCACCACGGACGAAGTGCTGGCCGAATTCCTGACGGCACTCTCGGGAGGCGGCCCGAAACTGCGCCAGCAGGCAGCGAGTATAGTCCGTGAAATTATCTCGAATCCCAGGGTGAAAGTAATTCCTCAATCGCGGGATTCATTTCTCGGCGGGCTGAAGTTCTACGAGCTACGCGGGGACAAAGAATACAGCCTGATCGATTGCATTTCGATGAACGCCATGAGATCAGAATCGATCGCCGAAATTCTTACCAACGATCATCACTTTGAACAAGAGGGTTTTGCGCTTCTCATCAAGGAGCGGGATAGGACCCCATGGTGACCAAGGAAAGTTTGCGCATGGCCGGGCACGATTTCGGCGTGTGCGAGGCCGCGTCTCACCGTTTGATTGCTTACCATGCCCGACAGTGAACCGCGCAGCATCGGCAAGCTGACGGGCGGAGAACATAAATCCTCATGAGCGCAAACATCCCGCAGCTCATCATCAATTCGCCCTATGAAGAACCCCGCGAGCACTGGAAGTACCACCCGCAAACCCGCACCTTCAGCCGTGAGCCTGGCAGACGCCCCGCCGGATATGTGAAGGCCAGACCTGAATCCCACGCGTTCGATGATCCTGGCATCTTTGTGGAATTGCCGCTGGTAAATAAGATTCGGCCACGAGTGAAGGCGTGGCGCGCAGCGGGTTATCCCGGCGTGACAGGCATCACCAAGCGGCTGCTAGAACACTGGTACGAGCCGCCAGCACGCGAAGACCGCCGCCTTTTTTTCTGCCAGCTCGAATCGGTCCAGACGCTCATCTGGCTCACAGAAGCCCCACCCTCCGAACGGCAAGGCATTGAAATACCCAGCGATGGCGGAACCTTCACACGGTTGTGCTCCAAGATGGCCACGGGGTCGGGCAAGACGATTTCGATGGCCATGTTGATAGCTTGGCAAGTGCTCAACAAGGTCGCCTACCCGCAGGACAAGCGATTCTCCAAGAATGTCTTTGTGGTTGCGCCGGGACTTACCGTCAAGAGCAGGCTGCAAGTCCTCCAACCTGCCGGGCCGGGGAATTTCTACGATGAGTTCAATCTGATTCCGGCAGGCTTCGCGGACAAGCTGCGGCAAGGCAAGGTGCTGGTTCGCAACTGGCACGCGCTGATGCCCCAAGACCCAAACGCTGGCCCCAGGGTGATGAAGAAAGGACCGCAGAGCGACGAAGCATTTACCCGCGAAGTGCTGAAGGATATAGCCAACGCAACCAACCTGCTGGTCATAAATGACGAAGCGCATCACGCTTGGCGTGTGCCACCAAAGACCACGGTCAAAGGCATCAGCAAGGATGAAATGGAAGAGGCGACGCAGTGGGTTGGCGGACTTGACCGGATTCACAAGACACGCGGCATCCTGACTTGTCTTGACTTTACGGCAACGCCCTTTGCACCCACTGGCAAACAGAGCGGAGAGGAAACGCTGTTCGGTTGGATTGTAAGCGACTTTGGCTTGAATGATGCCATTGAATCCGGTTTGGTGAAAACGCCCCGCGTGGTGGTGCGAGACGATGGCCAATTGACCGCCGGTTACAAATCGCGCCTGTATCACATCTACATGGACAGTGAGGTTCACGGAGACCTGAGCCGCAAGGCCGAAGAATACGAACCATTGCCCGACTTGGTGACCAACGCCTATTACCTGTTAGGCAAAGACTGGCTCGAAACCCTGAAAAAGTGGGGGGGCGCCGGCTTCAGGACTCCGCCTGTCATGATTACCGTCGCCAACCGAACTGAAACGGCGGCGAGAGTCCACTACGCTTTGACCCACGGGAAGGTCCGCATTGAAGAACTCACCGACGCCGAACGCATCCTGCACATAGATTCCAAGGTGCTGGAAGAAGCTGAGGCCCGCGAAGAAGAACTGGAAATCAGTGCAGCCAACGGCGGGGAGAATGGCGAAGAGACCGACGACGAAAACGAGAAACCCAGAAAGAAGCTCTCAAAGAAGGACCTGGGAGAATTGCTCCGAAGGCAGGTGGATACCGTCGGGCAGGTAGGGAAACCCGGCGAACAGGTCCAAAAGGTAATCTCAGTTGGAATGCTTTCAGAAGGCTGGGATGCAAAGACGGTGACGCACATCATGGGGCTGCGGGCCTTTACATCGCAGCTTCTGTGCGAACAGGTTGTAGGGCGGGGATTGCGCCGCACATCTTACGAATTGAAATCCGGCAGCGATAAATTCGACCCAGAGTACGTCAACATCTTTGGCGTACCGTTCACCTTCCTGCCGCACGAGGGCGGAGTGGAAACCGCGCCAGAACCACTCGACCCGCCGATCCCGGTTTTTGCCGACCCTGCGAAACGGGAGTATGAAATCTCATGGCCGAGCATCCTCAGGGTTGACCACGAATACCGTCCACAACTCTCACTCGACCCAAAGAAGGTGAAACTGCTGCAACTTGACGCTTTTAAGACGGTGACGCTCGCGGAACTGGCGCCTCTGGTCGAAGGGAGACCAGACGTTAGCCGCCTCAGCGAAATCAACCTGCAAGAACTCGCCAAGCGATTCCGAACGCAGAAGATCGTGTTTGAGGCTGCCCGTGACGTTTACGACCAGATGCAGCCTAACTGGAAAGGTAACAAAGAGTACCTGTTGGCCCAAGTGATCGGACTGGTTGAACGATTCATTGCTGGTAACCGAATTGTGATCGATCCGCCGCTGTTCAATCAGGATGACATGCGACGGCGCATCATGATTACCCTGAACATGAACAAAGTTGTTCAGCACATCTGGGAAGCTATCCGGTTCGAGAACACGCTTGCCTTGGTCCCGGTGTTCGACAGCGAGAGGCCCATCCGGTCAACAGGCGATATGCGGCCTTGGGCAACGCGCAAGCCCCACGAATTGACCAAGCACTCTCACATTAACCTCTGCGTTTTCGACAGCACGTGGGAAGCGAACGAAGCATTTGCGCTCGACCGGGAATCATCGCCCGTCTCGGCATGGGCGAAAAACGATCATCTCGGTTTTGAGATTGGCTATGTCTTTCAGGGGATTGTGAAGAAATATCGGCCCGATTATCTCATTCGGCTAAAAAACGGCCTCATGCTGGTGCTGGAAGTAAAGGGGCAGGATTCACAGCAGGACAAGACAAAGCGTGAGTTCCTGGATGAATGGGTAAAGGCCGTCAACGCTCACGGCGGATTTGGCACATGGGCATGGGATGTCTCGCGGCATATCAAAGACGTGGCCGGGATTCTGGACTCACACATGCGGGCGATTGCTGAGGGCACTCTGGCATGATGAGGCCCCTACTGCCCCCTCCCCCTGAACCACGAGGGGAACAAGCAAGCGCAGGAACGATTTCGGACAATTAGACACCCTCCCAAAAGATTTTCTCTTCCCGGCAGGAAAGATTTCTGACGTTTTGTCTTAATCCATAAATTTTACAATGTAGCCACATATTTTTCTTGACAATGGATAGGGGTGTTATGTATACTCGCACATAAGGTTAGCCCAACCTTCGCAGTTGCGCACTTTTTTGAGCGAAAGTTGATCTCTCTCTCGGTCTAACGTCTTATCGATCAGTGCAGCGTTTTCAGAATGGCGTT
>Ga0315282_10002816_pt1 | contig 31554 bp, 20 predicted proteins | sample YL17G07_20_MG_FD_203693 | JGI IMG/M metagenome (GOLD analysis project Ga0315282, IMG submission 203693) | Sediment microbial communities from Yellowstone Lake, YNP, Wyoming, USA - YL17G07_20 | ecosystem: Environmental > Aquatic > Freshwater > Lake > Sediment | place: USA: Wyoming | collected... | reverse complement strand
GACAGGTACGTTCATTGGAAAGACATGGGTCCGGAATGGGAGCCCAAGCGTTCAACATTGTATGGCTGCGGGATGGCGACGATCGCGCTTGGCGACGGCGTCATAGACCTGCCGGCCATAGTCGGGGTCCTACAGGACGCGGGCTTCGACGGGCCGACGACACTGGAGATCGCGGGTCCTGATAACGTCAAGAAATCCGTTGAAAGGCTCAAGAAATGGAGCGCATCATGAAGGCACGAGCAAAGCGGAAAGTCAGCAGGCGGGGATTTCTTCGCAACACCGCGGCCGTCGCCGTCGGGGCAGCCGTGGCGCCGTACGTCATAACGTCGGCGGCCCTGGGCAAGGACGGCGTGCCGGCGGCCAGCGAGCGGGTGACGCTGGGCCACATCGGCGTCGGATCCAGGGGCAACCAGGTGCTCGGCGGCTTCCTTGGCCTCAAGGACTGCCAGAGCGTAGCCGTGGCCGATGCGTTCACCGACCGTCGGGAGAAAACGGCCGGGCGGATCAACCAGCGTGCCGGAAGCGAGATCTGCAAGCCCTACCACGACTTCCGCGAGTTGCTGGCCCGGCAGGACATCGACGGCGTCGTCGTGGCCACGCCGGACCACTGGCACGTGCCGATACTCATCGCGGCGGCAAAGGCGGGCAAGGACATGTACGTCGAGAAGCCCCTTGGCCTGTGCCTGGACTGGGACCTCCAGGCCCGCGCCGCGGTCAAGCAGTATGGCCGCGTCTTCCAGTACGGCACCCAGCAGCGATCGAGCGCTCACTGCCGCCTGGGCTGCGAACTGGTGCTCAACGGGCTGGTTGGCGAGCTCAAGAGCATCGAGGTGCACGCCCCGGCCGGCAAGTCCGGCGGGTCCACCACGGCCATACCCGTGCCCGGGGGCTTCGACTACGACCTGTGGCTCGGCCCGGCCCCGGTCTCGCCGTACACGAAGGATCGCTGCACGAATGAGGGGGCCTGGTACGTTTATGACAACTCCATAGGCTTCCTGGGCGGCTGGGGGGCACACCCGCTGGACATCGCGGTCTGGCCTCTGAAGCCCGACCAGGCCGTGCCCGTCGAGTACGAAGGCGCCGGCACGATCCCCACCGAAGGGCTCTTCAACACCGTCACCACGTGGAACATCCGGGGCAAGTACGCCGGCGGCGCAGAGTTCATCTTCAAGGACGGCGGCGACGTGACGATCTTCACCGGCGCCAAGGGCAGCGTCAGCGTAAGCCGCGGCGGCCTCAAGAGCGATCCGGACTCGATTGCCAAGACTCGCCTGGACCCCGACGCCAAACGCCTGCCCGCCAGCACCAACCACGGGCAGAACTTCATCGACGCGATCAAGACCCGCGTCCAGCCGGTGAGCAACATCGACGACGCCGTGCGGTCCGACACGATCAGCCATCTGTCCGACATCGCCATCCGCACCGGTCGAAAGATCAAGTGGGACTGGCAGAAGGAAGCCATCGTCGGCGACGAACAGGCCGGCCGAATGCTCCGCCGGGCCCTGCGGACCCCCTGGCGACTGTAAGGCACAGCGCGCCAGAGAGATAACGGACGCTCTTAAACCCCTCGCCCTTGACCCCAACGGGGCAGACGGGGGAGGTTCTTGACGGCCCGTCCGGGCCGGCCCTTGGGGCACCTGACGGGGGTGGGGGTATCCCGTCCGGCGCGGCGCGCAAAAAGGCGGCCTCCATGAAGAGGCCGCCTTTAAGGGAGATCAGGGGATTAAAACTAAAACAGCTTACGCACGGCGACGCCTGAGCAGGCCGATGATGCCGAAGCCCAGCAGGCCAATCGTCGCCGGCTCGGGGACGAACACGTCGATGGAGGCTGAGGGCGACGAAACGCCACCCTTGCCGTCATTTGCTACCACGCTGAGTTGCCAGAGGTACGCCCCACCCGGCCCGGTCCAGTCGGGCAGGCCGAGGCTCGCGAGCTCGGAAAGGGACAGGCCGACAATCGTGTCGCCGTGAACACTGAGAACCTTCGAGCCGCCGCCAGGCTTGGAAATTGTCCAATCGTAGGTCAGCGGGTCGCTGTCCGGGTCAGAAGAACCAGTGACCTTGATGTCGGGTATTACCTTGTGCGCCAGGTTGTTCCAGCCCGGCTCCTTGGTCCAATCCGCCTCGAGAATGGCAGCAGGGCTGATGGTGCCGACTGTCGGGGGCTGGTTGGTCACGCCGACGGTCAGCGTTGCGCCGTGAAGGTGCAGGATGTCGGTGGTGTTGTTCAGCGGACGCTGCGAAATCTCCCAAGTCGTACTGTCGACGGTATAGACCAGCAGGTTGTAGCCAGTGCCAGAGACGTACTCCACGAAGGGCAAGTATTCGGAGCTTCCAGTAGCCGTAGCCTTGATCGTACCGCTTGCGTAGGTCACGGCGCCCACGGCCGCGTTGCCTACCTTGAGCTCCGGCTTCAGATCAGTCCACTCAGCGTTCCACCCAGCAGTACCGCTCTGCAACGGCAGATTCAGGTAGACCGGGCTCATGCCGCCGTTGGCGATGTAAGCGGTAGTGATCGAAAGGGATGGAGGCCCGAAGCCAGTGGGCGGGGCCTGCGTGTTGTAAATCGCAGCGTCTGGCTTGCCCGAAGGTAGGCGTAAGGGGGGGGGGCCACTGCCTTCCTGGAAGCGGGCGATGTTGGCGGTTGAAGAGACACCTACCGACATGGCCTCAAAGCCGGCATTGACCGTGGGTCCGCCATCGAGGGCGTACGAATTGCCGCTCACCACCGCAGTAAGCGTCCAAGTAAGAACTTCGTTGACAGCGATGTTGGTAGTCTTGCTGAAAGCCAGCGTAAGGTCGACAGTTGCCGCCTGGGCCGCTGTGCCGACAGCCAGAACCGCCACGGCCAAGATCGCACTCCACAATGCAAGCCTTTTCATTTCAGTCTCTCCCTTTAACATGATTGGCACCTTTCTCCGATTTTCGCCAGTCAGACTAACTGGCCTTGAAAATAATTACTTTTCCACGTACACCAAGTCCACTACTTCAGTTTATTAATCTTACACTAAGTTTGCCCGTTTGTCAATGGAAATTCTTGCCAACGGGGCCTTATTTCTTCCTCCGCCCACGCAGGATCCCCAGCACGCCCAGACCCAGCAAGGCCATCGTGGCCGGCTCGGGAATGGCCACTGGTGCTTGCCAAACGCCGGTGGGAGTGAAGGTCTTCTGCCAATTGGCGGCCAGGACGGTGAAGTCAGCGTCTGCGACCATCCCATCGCCCGTGAAGTCGCCTTGGCACCAGTACCTATCGCCCTTCTGCCAGTTGGCGGCAAGAATAGTGAAGTCGGCGTCTGCGACTTTCCCGTCAAAGTTCGCATCGCCCTTGACGGTCGCGACGATGCTAACCTTTTCGTACCCGTTGAGGAGGTTAGAATCGGTATCCACGGGCGTGACGACCAGCAACTCTTTGGACGGGTCGTCTACCTGCGAAGAGTACAGGCCGCTGGTCTGGGCGCCGGCATAGGCGACCTTCAGGGCGTTGAGCGTATTCACAGTGCCAATCGGATCCGCACAGAAAATGTCGACCCTGGTGGCATTTACGTCCAGACCCTTATAACTCACGGTGTTCGTAGTGCCCGCGGCGAGCGTCAGGTTGCCGAGAACGCGGGTGGCTGTGCCACGCAGGGTCACGGAGGTGCTATTGGCGTCGATCACGAGGGTGGTGTTGGTGTCGCTGGCGTAGCTGCTGCCGAGGACGACGTGGCCGTACTCGACCTTCGCCGTGATCGGGTTGGCCGACACGAGCTTGCCGCCGTTGTTGCCCTTAACCGTGGTCGTCTGGATCAACACCGCGCTGACCGGCCTGCCGAACGTGTCGGTGAGGGTAAGCGGGCCGGTAAATGCGGCCGTAGGCCCGCCGAGCAGGACATCAAATGAATCCCTGCCGTACGTGCTTATTGCCAGCGTGCCGGTGCCGCCGTACGTGCCGGTGATAATCTTCGTGTCACCGTCATATAGGCCGGGGGAGCCTGAGGTTGCCCACGAACCGTACGCCGGAGGCAGCGCGTCGTTGGTCCGGCCGACGGTTCCTACGCCCAGCAGAATGGCCGCGTCGCGAAGCGCGTTGGCGTCCCCGACGTTCTTACTATATGCCACAGGCTGAACGCCCGTGGCAGTGTAACTGTTCGGGATCGGGACGTTGGGGTTGGAAAAGTTCTGGGTGGCACTACGGACGCCGATGGAGTCCCCGTCCGGGAGCACGTCCGGCTGGAACCCGCCAAGGAAAGTGGAAGTGCCGCTTTTCACCGTGGCAAAGGGGGCCACAATGCTCGGGGCGGTGGTGATTGTGGCGCCGCCGCTGCTGGTGATCGCCTTGATTACGAAGTCAACCAGACCCGGAGTCTGGGCAGGCGAGCCGACACCGTTGGCATCGTCCCAAATGCTGAGGCGGACGTCGTATTTGCCTGGTGCAGGACCCGCCCCAGCACTGTTAGCGTCCTTGATCAAGGTCACGACCACCGTTCCGTAGTCCGTCGCCTGAGCAGCATATGCGGCGAAACCGATCGCGACAGCCAAGACAGCCAAGGTCAACAGTCTTCTATTACGCATGATCCTCGTCTCCTAATTCCCTGCTCCGAGAGATGCCTTGCCTCTGTTTTCCGTCCGTAGTGAAGAAGCAGCGGGCAAGTCAGCAAAAACATCCCTTACACCGGTCAGAATTTCGAATCAGATGCTCGGGACCACTGACTCTCCTGTTTACTTCTTACTCCTATGCTCATGTATTCTACCGCATCATGCCGATCTGTCAAGCCCATATTTTGGTTTTTTTCCCGCCGGCCGCAATTTTTTTTCCGCGGCTTTAGCGAACGTCGCGGCCACTTGTTTTTCTTCGGCTGCCTCCCGGCCGATGTGCCCCGGGACGACAGCCGGAACGACCGGGCGAGGACGGCCGCGTAAGGCTATTTGTAAAAGGCGCATCTATAAGCTTTTACGTGGCCAGTCGGAAGGGCGGCTCTTGGCGGCGGCCCCTGGCGCCGCCCCGGCCGGCGAGCCGGGCACGGACAGACCTTGCCGCCGGCGAGTGCGGAATTCGGCCCGCCGCCGGCGCCAAGCGGCCTGCGGCAGACGAGAGTTTTCTCCGCACAAAAAACAAAAACACCGCGACTTTCGGGCAGTTATTCCGCCACCCGGGCTGTGGTTTGTCGTTCAATAGTGCAGGCGTGAAGGCATATTCGAGGGAGTTGTTGCACCGTGGACAAGGAAGGCACTCGAGTTCATGAGCGGCAAGATCATCCAAACGCACGGCTCCGCCCGGCTGCACATCACCCCGGTTGATTGCGAGCAGGCATTCGTTACCGCCTCGCCGGCCGGACCCGCCGACGCGCGCCAAGGGGCCGCCGACGTTTACAGGGGCGTGGCGGAGTTCCTGTCCGAGCACGGGATGCTGGCCGTTCACGAGCGGATTTTCGGGTCCTTGGCGGCTCACGACGAGATCGTCGGCTCGCGCGGCGAGCAGTTGGCCCGAAAGGGCATTGATCCGGCCACGCCCGTTACGTATTTGCAGGGCAATCCGCTCTGGGGCCGTGGGCTTGCCGGCGTGAATTTGATGGCCATTCGCCCCGCCGGGCCTCAAGACCTCTGGATGGTCCGCGACGATACGGGCCGGCCGCTGGGCCGCGGCTGGAGGCGGCAGGGCGCGACGTTCCTTCTGCTTCAGAACATCAACGGCAAGGAACCGCGGATCGACGAGGATCGCGGCATCCAGGCCGGGCGGATGTTCGACCGGGCCGACCGTGTGCTTCGAACGCAGAACACCGATTATCGCAGCGTGGCCCGCACGTGGCTGTATCTCAGCGGGATTCTGAACTGGTACGGCGAGTTCAACAAGGTCCGCAACGCGAAATACGGGCATTTCGGCCTGATGCCGGAGCCGGGGGGTTCCAACGGCAAGGCGATTCTTTTGCCGGCCAGCACCGGCATCGAGGGAAGCACTCCGGCGGGCGCGGCGGTGACGATGGACTTTCTGTCGGCTCGGCTTTCGCCGGGCAGCGACATCGAGATCCGGCAGATGACCAACCGCAGGCAGAAAGACGCGTTCAAGTACGGTTCGGCCTTTTCGCGCGGCGCGGCCATTCGCACGCCGCGGGCCACGTGGATAAGCCTTTCCGGCACGGCCGCAATCGACGAGAACGGCATGACCATGCACGTCGGCGATTTCGAGGCTCAGATGAACGCCACGCTGGACGCCATCGAGGCGCTGATCGCCCAGGAAGGCGCCGGCCTGGGCGACCTGTGCGACCTCACCTGCTTCGTCAAGCTGCCCGAGCACGTCGAGGCCTACCACGAGATACTTGCCCGTCGCGGGCTTGTGGACCTGGCGGCGGTGTCGGTGTTGGCTGACATCTGCCGCGAAGATCTTCTCTTCGAGATGGACGGCGCGGCCGTGGTGCGGAGATCGTGATGCGCACGCGGTGAGAAACGCCAAACTACAACGTTATTTGGTGCTCGTCCAAGCTCTTGCGAAACCCGTTTTTGCTCAGGATTCGACGGCGATCTCTTTGCGGCCCACCCATCGCCCGTGGAGATTGCAGGCGCAGCAGGCCACAAGTCCCTTGGCGGCCTGGCGAAGCCTGATGCGAAGGCAGGCGCACGGCGCGGCCGAACCGGGCGTCAGATCCACCCTGGCCAGGAAGGTGTCGTCCGCGTACAACTCGATGGCCATTATGAAGTGACCGCAGTCATTGGGGTGCGTAAGCATTGCCCCCACCTCGACTTGAACATTGAAGAGCTCGTCCCTTTCCACCGTTTGCGGGGCCGTGATCACAGGCAGGTGCATCTTCTCGAGGTCCGAGAGATTGCGCGGATCGAGCGACTCATTGACGCCGACCAAGAGACTGGGCACATTGAGATTATTAACCACTTGGTTGACCACTTAAAACACCTGGCATCGCAACCTGGGCACCTGTATTGTCTTACGCGATTAGCTGCACCTCCATTGCCTTACGAATCTTGGCAAGGGCTTCCTTTATTATCTGGCGGACTCGTTCGACCGACAGGCCGACGGACAGGCTTATCTGGCCAAGGGTCCGGCGTTTGCCCGCGGCGGACATGGAGAACCTTTCCTGGATGATCCGGCACTCCACCTGGTTAAGCCCGGCGAGGTTCCGCTGGAGGACTTCTCGGACCATCTCGATAGCGTCCTGGCGCTGCTCCTCGTGGCAGCGTTCGCCCACGTCGCTGCATTCCATCTCGGGGTCGAATGCCACGGGGAAGCGGGCGATATTCCTGAGGGACTTGCTGGCCATGCGCCTGAAGCAGGCAATGATGGCCCGGCAGGCGTAGGTCGAGAACTTGAAGCCGCGTGAAACGTCGAACTTCTCCACGCTTCGCAGGACCGCCAGGTGGCCTTCGGAGACCAGTTCCCCGAACTCCAGGTCGCAGCCTCGCATCCGTTTGGCCATGCTGGGCACAAGGGCGAGGTTGGCGTGGACGAGTTTCTCGCGGGTGGCAAGTGCCCGCTGGCGCCACTGTTCGACCTCGCGGCGGATCTTGGACGACCAGCGATCGTCCCTGGCGCCAAGCAGGCGCGCCAGGCGGTACTTGGCGTAGTTGTAGCGGAGGAAGAGGGTCCGTTCCTGGTCGGCCGAGAGCCTGGGCAACTTGCCGGAACTCGGCGCCCTTTCGCCCTCGATGGCGGGCATGAGGGCATAGCGGGCAACGTCGATCTCGGGCCCGTCGCCGCCCCAGATCGTCTGCTCGGCGTCCGGTCGGGCGAATGCCTGGTGGTATATGTAGTCCGGCCTGGCGCCGCGGAGGTCCTGGGCCTTGTCGTCGGCCTTTCGGGGCCTGTTCGCCCCTGCTGACTTTGCCGCGGCCTTCTTCGGCGATTTGTCGGCAATCGTGCTGATCATGTCTTGGAACTCCTCTTGCGGGGCGCTACGCCACGCACATTTCCTTGCCGCTTCGCAGACGCCTGCCCAATTCCCGGGGCAGAGCGACGTCCATGCTGGCGATGTAGCCTTCGATCGCCCTGGCAATTTCGGCCTCGGCCTCGGCGCGGGTCTCGGCCATCACGACACACCCCGGCAGCGCCGGGCACCAGGCCCTGAAGAAGCCTTCCGTTCCTCTTGTCATTTGCACTGTCAGTTTCATTGCCCTGTCTCCCAATGCCCATCGTTCTTGTCGCTGCCTTGGCCATGCCGGCCTTCCACGTTTCTTATTGTCGAAGTATTGCTGCCTGGTTCGCTTTCATCAATCGAGGCGCGCCCCCTTTCGCAAGCCCGGCAAACACCGGCACATATGGGAGATTCCCCTACAGACCGTGACACCGCGGGCACGGGTTTACGCTAATGGCTTGGCAATACGCTATTTACGATCTGCTTCCGATCCAAACGGAGTGAAAGCCGGTCAGGCATGTCCGGGCCCGCGGGTCCCTGATGGGGAGGTGGAATCCGCCGGTAGAGATGAAAAATCGAGGGTTTCCCTATGCCCTTTTTTTCGTGAGAATGCATTGAAGCTGGCTTCTCTTTGAAAAACACCGCAAAACTACTCGCCCTTGCGAAAACTCGCCCATTCGATGGCGTGTTTGAGCAGGTCGGTGGCGTTGTCGATCTTGAGTTTCTCTTTGATGTGCTCTCGGTGGGAATCGACGGTCTTGGGGCTCAGGTGCAGCCGCTCGGCTATCTCGCGTGTCGGCAGGCCCAGGCCGATAAGCTCGAAGACCTCCAACTCGCGGTCGGTGAGATTGTGGATGGAGTCGGCGGGCGACTGAAACTTCCCGCCGACGAACTGGCCGATCATCTTGGAGGCCATCTTCTCGCTGAGGAAAATCTGCCCGGCGAGTATCTTGCGGATGCCGTCGATGACGGTCCTGCCGCCTTCTTCCTTTGTGACGTACCCGCGGGCGCCGGCGCGGAGGACGCGCTCGGCGTAGAACGACTCATCCCGCATCGAGTAGACCATCGCCAGCACCTTGGGAAACCGCACGCGCATGTCCTTGATGAGTTCCAGGCCGAGGCCCTCGCGCAGGGTCAGGTCCACCACGGCCACGTCCGGGTTGTGCCGGGCGATGGCCGCCAGGGCGTCGGCGACTGTCTCCGCCTCGCCGCAGACGACCATGTCCGGCTCCTGCTGCACAAGCAGGCTGATGCCCTGCCGCACGATTGGATGATCGTCGACAAGCAGAACCCTTATGGCCTTGTCGCTCTTGCCGTTCACGTTCGCCTTGGATCCCATGTTTTCCTGCCTTGGCGGCGGGAATCCCGCGCCGCGGGTATGAAGCACGTGACCTTCGTTCCGCCGTTTTCGCCGGCGGCTATGCCCAGCATACCGCCTGATATGCTGGCACGGTATCGCATTGTTCTCATTCCCATTCCATTGTCCGCTTCTTTCAGGCCGCCGGGCAAGCCCCTGCCGTCGTCGGAGATTGTCAGACGGATGCCCGCGTCGTCCTGGGCCAGGGCGATCTCGATCCGATCCGCCCGGGCGTGCTTGACGGCGTTGTTGACCGCCTCCTGGGCGATCCGGTAGAGGTGCGTGGCCACGGCCTCGTCCTCGACGCTCACGCCGTCGTCGCAGCGCAGGCTGCACTCAATGCCGCTCTGCTTGCGGATGCTCTCAGCGAGGTCCCGCAGGCCGCTTGCCAGGCCGCCGCCGCGAAGGCTTATCGGGTCCAGGCCCTTGGACATCGCGCGGACCTGCGAAACCGACTGGCGGACCAGCGTCAGTATCTGCCGGCCCAGGGCCGCCTTCTGGGGCGCCTGCTCGGAGAGGCCCTCGATCAGCGATTCCATCAGCAGGCTCAGCCCGGTAAGCTCCTGGCCGAGAGAGTCGTGCAGGTCCCGGCCGATGGCGCGACGCTCGATCTCGCTGGCGTCGATGACCTGCTTCTCCAGCGCCTTTCGCTCCGTGACGTCCAGGCCGATCGTCAAGGCCGCCGAAGAGCCGTCCATGTCCGCGAAGGGATACGCCCACGTACGGTATGTGCGCCCATCCGGCGTCGACCACTCGAATTCCTGCAAGCGGTTCTCGCTAAAGAGGCGCGGGAGCGGGCAGTCCTCGCAGGGCGTATCCCGGCCGCACTGAATGAGATGGCACGGCCGGCCGAACGGCTCGCCGAAGGTCTCCAGGTAGCGGTGATTGGCAAACCGTATGGAGTGGTCCGGCCCGACGATGCTGACGTAGCCCGGCAGCATGTTCAGCACGGAGTAGAGCCTCTGCCGCTCTCGTTCGATCATCGCCGCCTGGCGATGGCGCTCGGTAACGTCGCGGAAGACGGTCTGGACTGCCGGCTTCCGCTGGTACATCACGAAAGCCGAGGCGGATTCCACCACGACCAGCGTGCCGTCGGCCCTTGACATCTGCATCTCCGCCAGCGGCAGCTCCGCGCGCATCTCCTGGGCCCGCCGCAGGCGGTCGCGGAACATCGGGGCGTAATCGGCGTGGACAATGTCGTCGACTTCCCTTCCGACGAGTTCCGCCGGCCGGGTCGCACCGAGGATCGACGCGCCCGCCGGGTTCACGAAGACTATCTCGCCCTCAACCGACACGATGATCCCGATCGGCGAGAGCTCGACCAGTTCGCGGTATCGCCGCTCGCTTTCCTGGAGTTCGGTCTCGACCTGTTTTCGCCGCGTTATGTCCTGCACGGTGCCGGACATGCGCAGGGGCTTGCCGCCGGAGTCGCGGACCACTTCGCCGGACTCGTGGACCACGCGCTGCGCCGCGTCGCGCAGAACGATGCGATGGTCGATGCTGTAGCCCGCCGTACCGGCCAGTGCTTCCTTGACGGCCGACTCGACCGTCGCGCGGTCCTCCGGATGGACGAAGGAGAGAAAGGCGTCGTACGTCGCCTCGAATTCATCTGGCGCGATGCCGAAGATGCGGTATATCTGGTCGGACCACCAAAGCTCGTTCGAGACGATGTCCCACTCCCAGTTGCCCAGGCGGGCGATTTCCTGGGCCTTGGCCAGGCGGGCCTCGCTCTCGGCCAGGTTGGCGTCGCGCAGCCTTCGCGCGGTGATGTCCGTCGCCGTGCCGGCCATGCCCGTAAGGTTGCCCCGGGCGTCGCGGATCGGATAGCCGCGGTCCCGAACCCACAGGACCGTTGAGTCAGGGCGGACGATTCTGTACTCGAAATCCCACTGGCCGTCGGAAGGATGGTGCAGGCCGGGAATCATCCGCCCGCGGTCCTCGGGGTGGATAGCGTCCATGAACGACTCGGGGTGGTCGTAAAGGCTCTGGCAGCTTCGGCCCCAGATCTTCTCGTAAGCGGGGCTTACATAGAGCATCTTCGCCATGCCGGGAGTGCTTATCCAGACGACGTCCTGGATCGTTTCGGCGATCAGGCGGAAACGCTCTTCGCTTATCTTGAGCATCTTCTCCGCGGCCAGGCGGTCCCGGACCTCAGCCATGAGGTTGTCGACGGCCCCGCGAAGCTCAGCCGTGCGCTGCCTCACGCGAACCTCCAGATCATCATGGGACTTGGCCAGCCTTTCCCGGCTGACGCGCAGATCGCGGAAGAGCAGGTCGTAGGGATGTCGCAAACCGGTCTCGATAAGGGCCTTGTAGATGCAGTAGAAGGCGATGAGCTTAAGGATGTGCCCCAACTGGTTGATCGGGCCGTAAACGTCATACGCGTATAACGTAAAGGCCTCTTCCGCCACTATGGTCGCGGAAATCGAACCGGCCAGCCAGAGAAACACCGGCCTTTCGAACTGCTTGCGATGCCAGACCAGCAGTCCCAGGGCGGCTGCCATCACGGCCTCGACCACCCATTCACCGGCCTGCTTGAAAAGAGTGATGCCCGCCCCGGGGCCAGCGACATCGTCAAAGCACGTCGGGAAGATGTGCCATTGGAAGATGGACAGCAGCAGCAGGGCCGTTGCCGCCGCATATCCGGCCATAAGGGCCGTCGCATTGAGCCGGCGCCGGGGAATCAGCATCGCCAGCAGCAGCGTCGGGGCACTCAGGAACCGCCCGGCCATCCACAACTGTGTGGCCAGGTTCGACCCCTTCGATTCCTTGAAGATGCCCATGCCCTTGTAAGCCATCGTGTGCAAAAGGTCCACGCCGCCGACGAACAGCAGCCCCACGCCCAGCGTCAGCACGAAGCCAGCCTGGCAGTAGCGGCGCGTATTCCATGCGAGCAGGAATATCGCCATCGCCACCGAGATGCGGAACATCTCGACTAGAACATGAAACAGAAGATACCTGTCTTCCTCCCAGCCGATCCAGAAAAGCACCCCCAGCAGCGCGCCGGCCGCAACCAAGGCCAACACCTTCCGGCCCGCCGCGTTGCAGGCTGCCGCCGGCTGGGCTGTAGGAATGTCGTCATCCAACTGCATCTGCCGACCAATAAGCCTCCGCCCCCCGCCGCCGCCACATCCCGCCCGGCGGGCACAAGCCCACCAAAGCACGCAAGTATTCTAGTCACTGTACACGGCAAATGCGGGCGCAGGCAACGGTTTGCCGTCCGCCACGCCCCGGCCGACGCCCAGGCGAAGCCGGCGGTTGCCCGGCGTCTGGACAGGGAGGCACGGCCCCGCATACGGGTGGCGCCGCATCGGTGGTGCTTGAAAACCATGCGACCCGCCTATCGACTATAAGTCCTATAAGACGTATAAGACCTATGGTCCTACCCCCCCACTCCCAGGCCACAGCCTCACTTTATCAGCCTGGCGCCGGCAAGGTCGACGTGGTCGCCGACGCCCAGGCCGTCGGGGCCGAAGTCCACGCGGACCGTCAGTTGCTTGACGCCGCGGACGTCCAGCCGCACCGGCTGCGGGTCGGCCTGGCCGGTGACGCGGAGGCTCTCGCCCAGCGCTTTGCCGTCGGCCAGGAACGCAACCGTCGCGTCGCCGTGAGGCCGGGCCTCGTCGTCGATGCCCACCACGGCGACGAAGGTCGCAAAGCCCCCGTCGAGGTTGTAGGTGATTTCGCAGAAGCTGTGCAGCCCCAGGCCGCTGGCGTACTGCCGGCCGCCCAGCCGCAGCGGCTTGCCGCCGACGGACTTGTCCACGCGATGGCGGAAGGTGGTCTCGAAGAAGCCGTGCTCCTTCTCGGCTAAGGGCTTCAGCGACGAGAGGCGGACAACCTGCGCGCTGCTGAGCCGGACCATGACCGCGTCGGCAAGGCTCATCGTGATTTTGCCGGCGGCGGGGCTGTCGACCGCGAGCTTGCCGGCCTGGAGAGTCATCGAGCGGAAGCGTATCCGGCTGGAGTCGCGGGCGAAGATCGTTCCGACGGCGGCGTCGCCTTTCGAGGCCACGGAGGCCAGCATGACAATCGGCACGCTGCCGCGGGCGATAGTGCGGGACTCATCTTTCCAGCGGAAGGTGATCTTGTCGGAGTCGATGCCCTCGAGCACGCCGTCGACGGCCAGGTCCTGCACCCCGGATCGGGTGACGATCAGGCGGTCGCCGGCCGCGGGGGCGAGCTGCATTTTTTCGTAGACCTTGAGCATTTCGGCGGCGGTCCGGCTGACCGCGGGCAGCACGATCGAGCGGGCGGCGTCGGCGGGCATTTCGACCCGGCCGATGACGCCGCCGGTTGCGATGAGCCTCTTGCCGTCGTAGGAGACTTCCCTGACGGCCAGCGCGTCGCCCTGGGCCGTTTGAAGGACGGCCTGGCCGGGGACGTCCAATATGTCCTCCGGCTGGTCGCCGGCGGAGAGTTCCACCACGTCGGCGACGGCCAGTTCCTGGGGGCCCTTGTCGGTCCGCACGACGATCTTCTCGGCCGACATGGACTCCAACAGCCCGGCCACGACGCGGGCGTCGGCCAACTCGACCCGCCACTTCGGCGCGGGGGCCGTTGCGGCGGCGGCTGCGGGCAAAACGAAAAGCCAGCTCGCGCAGACCAACGGTCCCGTCGGCAGTGCGCAGAGAACGCCGAGAAGGAGACACGATCGGGCACAGGAGGCGCCGCTTCGATCCAACCTGCGTGTAATGTTGATGTTCACTCGCTCTTCTGCTCGGCGACCTTGGTGCGATACTTGCTGATGAGGTCGCGGTAGCGTTCGCTCATCACCTTCGTGCGGAGCTGCTCGACCTTCTGGCGCTCACGTGGCGGCAATGTGGCCCAGTCGCCGGATTCGCTGGTGTTGCGGGTCTGGCTGACCAAGGTCGGCCTGGCCACGGGGCCCGGAACCAGCGCGCTGACCTGCGCGGGATTGCTGGGCTGCCGCGTGCCCCCGGGCTTTTGGCCCTGGCCCGGGCCCTGTCCCTCGCCCGGCTGCTGGCCCGGGCCTGGCTGCGCCGGCTGACGCGACCGCGGCTTGTTGCAGTCACCGTCCCCGTTGCCTGGCTGCTGCTTTTCCTCGGCCGTCTTTATCATGTCCGTGATGACCGCGATGATCTTCTCCTGCTTGTCCCGCGTGGCCTTGCCGCTGTCGCCTTTGTCCAGGCTGCCGCGGACCTTGGCCATCTCCGTCTGCGCCCAGTCCAGCGGGTCGTTTGCAAACTCGGCGTACTCTGTGGTCTTGCTCTTGATCATATTCAAGACTTCATCGTCCAGGGTCAGCCCGTAGTTGTCCACCGCGTAGGCGTACATCTGCGCCGCGTAGCTGAACCGCTGCATCTTCTCGTAGAGGGCGGCGGACTCGATGGCGGCGGCCGCGGCGAGACTTATGCGGTCGCCCATCACCACCATGATCTTCTGGTATGCGTCGGTCGCGTCGGTGAGCTTGTCCTGGGCGGCCAGGGCGCGGGCGTAGATGGTGTATCGCGCCGCGTTGCGGTACGTGGCCTCCTGCACGTTGAGGTCCTTCTCGACGGCCTTGGCGGCGTCCTCGGCCTTGCCGTCGGCGAGCAGCTTGACGGCCTTGCCGAACCGCCCGTCCGCCACGGCAAGGGCCTTGATAATGCGGTCGATGTTGTCCTTCTGGGTGTCTTTCGGGGCGTTGGTGAGGATCGCGGCGGCCTTGGCGATGTCGGCGGGGTCCAGAAGAAGGTCCTCCTTGAGTTCCTCGACGACCTGCTTGCGTTCGACTTCCAGGCGGCTCTTGACGGCGGTCTTGATGAGGTCCTGCACCTCTTTTGGGCTGAGGTCCTTCAGGAGTTTTTCGAGGTCGTCGGCGGCGCCGGTGTCGGGAGCACCGGAGTCCGGCGCGGGGCCGTTGGCGTCGGCAAGGGCCGCTGCCGGGGTCGCGCCGGCCCCGGCGCCGCCGGCAGCGGGCTCACGGGCCGCCCATGCCGGCACTGACGCCGCCAGGATCACTCCCGCCAGCAGCGCAAGGGCCACGCCGCGCACGGCGATCTTGTCGCGAGGCTGCATTTCATTAGTCATCGTTCATCTCCTTTGCCGTCAGAAGCCGCCGACGTCACTATCGCCCCGGTTGCCGCCGCCGGGCCCTGAGTTTATCTTGCCGTGCAGCTCTTCAGCCATCTTGCGGACGTTCTCCTGCCGCCGGCTCAGCTTGCCGTGCTCGGTCTTGGCCTGGTCGGCGGGGAGCTTGCTGTCGACGACCTGTTTATTCAGGTCGGCCGTGCGGCGATTGATGGCTATCTCCATGGTGCGGATCATCTTCAACTCGGCGATCACCGGCACCAGCGGCTGCTTGCCGCCGCCGCCGCTGCCGCTGCCGCGGCCGCCGCCGCCGGCCTTCTTTCGCCGCTCGGCAAGTTCCTTGCGGACGGCGTCGATCATGTCCTGAAGGCTTCGCTCGATTTCCTTCTCCACGGCCTGGGCCATCGGGCCGGGGTCCTGGGCGTCCAGCAGCTTCTGCACGTCCTGCATGTCGCCGCGAACGTCGCCGAGCACCTCCGTGAAGACCACCGACTGGCCCTCCTGGTTCAGGATCGCGCGGACCGTCTCGACGTCCTCGGCGAGCTTGCCCTCGGAGCGGCTTAGCTCGGAGAGCTTGATCTGCTCGCCGCGGGCGAAGGTCGAATCCGCGGCTCTCTTATCGTTTGTTTCGCGGGTCGAGGCGGAAACCGCCTGCTGGCGCTCCAGCACCTTCTGGAGCATCTGGTCGATCTTCTCCAGTTGCTCGGCCTGGGCAAGCTGCTCTTCCTGCTCGATGGCCTCGTTGAGCTCGTCGCTGGCCTTTTTCATGTCCGCGATGGCCTTCTTCTGGTCCTCGTTGGCCTGGCCGGACTGGCCCTTGCCGAGCTTGCCGGACGCCTGGCCCATCGACTTCGACGCCTCGCCCATTGACTTGCTGCCGGGCATGTCGGCCTTGGCGGACATCTGCTTGCTTGTCTTATCCCCCTGCTCGGCAAGGTCGGACTGCTTGGCGGCCTGGGCCGCCGTGGGCTCCTTGGCCTTGTCCTCGATGAACCGCTTGAGATCGGCGACCTTCAGCTTCTTGCCCTCCAACTCGTCCAGGGCTTTCTGCTGCTTGTCCAGGGCCTTGTCGCGGTCCTTCTGGCCGAGGTTTTCGGCCGCGCCCTCCATGTGCTCCTTTGCCTTGTCGAGGTTGCCGGACTCGCCTGGCTTGCCCGACTGGCCGCCGGGTTGGCTGGAGCTGTCAGAGTCCGTGCCTGCTGCCTTGGCGAGTTTGTCGGCCGCGTCGGCCAGCTTGCCGGTCTTGTCGGCCAGGCCGCTCTGCTTCTGGACCAGTTCGGCGCCGGGGCCGTCTTTGCCGGCAAGTTTGGCCAGGGCGTCCTGGACGGCCTTTTCGGCCTGCTTGAGGTCGTGCAGGGCCTGGTCCTGCGGATCGGCGGCCTTGGAGGCGTCGGACTTGCCCAGCGCGTCGGCGGCCTCCTTCATCGCGTCGACGGCCTTGCCGGCGCTCTCGGCGGCCGAACTGAGCGAATTGGCGTCCTTGGCGTCCTTGCCGCCGAGCTTGGCCGTCATGTTCGGGTCGGCGGCGGCCGCGGAAATCTGCTTGCCCAGCCTGGCGGTCTTCTCGCCGAGTATCTTCTGCAACTGGCCGTTGATGGGCAGCTTGTCGACGGGCGTGCTTGCCGAGGCGTTTCGCAGCGCGGTCTGCCTGGCGATGGCGTCCTTGATCTGCGCGGCGATGTCCATAAGCTTGCGGACTGACTCGTCCGGCGGCGGCAGTTTGGAGGTCTTGTCCTTGAGGTCCTTCTGCTCGGCGACGATGCCGGCGAGTTGCTTGCCCAGGTCGTCGGCCTGCTTGCCGAGTTCGACTGCCTTGTCGGCCAGGTTCGACTGCCGCTCGAGGGGTATCTGCTTACCCAGCATCCTGGCGATGGCCTCGCGGAATTCCTTCATCTGCCTGATGCGTTCGAGCCGCTCGTCGAGGTCAAGGATACCCAGCCTGAGCGTCTGGAGCACCTTCCTGAGTTCGCTGATGACCTCGGTCTGGGTGTTTGCCGCCGCGGCAGCCAGGCCGTTGCCCAGCAACTGCGCGACCTTTTCCATGTCCTCGGCGATGAACGCCCGCTGGGCCTGGGCGACGGCCTCGCGCAGCACCTTTGCGGTTTGGGGCTCGGCCTTGTCCAGCAGTTCGGCCAGTTCGATCATCTTGGCGGTGAGCTGCTCGAACTGGCGTTTGGTGAAGCGTTGCCTGGCGGCCTCCTCGATGTTGGTGATTCCCGGCCTGGTGGCGGGCTCGGACGCCGCCTGCGCCAAAGCCGCCGGCGGCGCCGCAAGCGCCGCGAGCATCGCGACCGCCGCTGCCGCTGTTGCCACTGTTGCCACTGTTGCCAAAAAGGCCGGCCAGGTCCTTGTCCCCATTCTGTCGCGTGTCATGGCACTCTCCTATCGAGTCCCACCGGTCCCTGGCGACCCTCGGGTCGGCCCGGCAGGCCTGGTGGCGGGCCCGAAGACTTTGGTCGTCTCGGCTTCCTGCTTCTTCTTCATGATCTCAAGCAATTCCTGCGCCCATTGGATGATGAGCTGGAGCTTGTTGGCCATCTCCTGCTTGCTCTCCAGCTTGGTCATCCGCTGGAGTATCTCATCCATTCTCGCCAGCAGGTCCTTCTGGAGCCCTTCGACGGCATCCGCCTGCCGCTTGAGTTCGGCCACGGCCTCGATGGCCTGGGCGGCGCCCAGGGCCGCGCGGATCCGCCGCACGGAATCCTGAAGTTCCCTGAGAGGTTGGACGACCCCGGAGCGAATTTGTTCCCGCTCGGTGTCGGTTCCGATGCGGTTATATTTCATCTCCTCGACGATCCCCGCAAGCGTGTCGGCGGCCTTGGCGATCTCCGAGCCCACGCTCGCCTGGGCCGAGGCCGAACTGGCAAGCTCGCGCCGCGACTCGGCGTCGACCTTGCCCGAGCCGAATATCATCGCCGCGACGGACGTGCGGGCCCGGGCGGATTCCTGAAGCGCCATCGCCTGGATGAACTCCAGCCTAAGCTCCTTCTGCCGGCGGACGAGGTCCTCCATCAGGTCCTCGGGCTTGACCACCGCGAAGCTCATCGTGCCGCTCAAGCCGCGATTGGGGCCGCCGAACGACGCCGGCAGCGTGTCCTGGGCGTGGGCCGAGACGTAGATCGTCTGGCTGGGCTGGAACTTCATCGGCTCGATGTTCAACTCGTGCGCCAGGTCCGCCTCGCGCTTCGTATCCGGCGGCAGGGCGACGGCAATGCTGTTGGCGTCGTCGGTTTTCTCGCCCCGCGCCGCGCTGATTCCCACGGCCGCGATGCCGTACTCGTCCCGCACGATGAGCCTCAGCGGGATGATCGCCTGGGGCGTGATCCTCGCGCCGACGCCGGACTTCTTCATCTCCACCGTCGGGGCGTGGTCCGGCTGAACCTGAAGGAGGTACTTTGCGCCGCCGCGACTGACGTGCCCGGCCGCGTCGGCCAGGGCGAACCGCAGCACGCGGGTCTCGGCCTTGTTGACGGGCGGCAACTCGAACTCGCCGATGAACCACGCCTCGCCGGCAGGGGAATCACCCGCGCCGGCCCCCGCGCCGCCGCGGGCCTTGAGCTGCCCCGCCACCTGGCCGTCAAGCTCGATCGACGCCGACGAAAGCGGCTTGTTCGACAGCCCCTCGACGGTGACCCTCGACCCGGCCGGCAGGCTCAGCACGCCCGCCGAGCCGTCGTAAGGCTCCGGCTGGGGCATTGCCGTGTAGCTCGGCCTGACCACCGTGAACCGCACCTGGCGGAAGCTCGGCGGGTCGATCAGCAGCACTCGGTGCGGCCTGCGGGCGTCGCGGCGGTCGTCGCCGGCGACGGCGTAGAACTCGAACTCCTCCGGCACGGCCGGGAATATCTTGACGAACCGTTTGGGGTTGTCGGCATCGGGCTCGACGCGTTCCTCGGTCCGGCCGATTCCCGCGTAGGTCGCGTGCAGTTCGACGTACTGGGGAACGACGAGGCTCCAGTCCTCGACGTTGACCACGACGCGGAGGTCGTCGCCTCGCATGACGACGAAGTCGCCCTCGCCCTCAACGCGGACGTACGTCGACTGGGGCCAGGGCACGTCGGCAAGCAGGACGTTCCGCCAGAACCAGCGGTTCAGCAGGTCGCCCTGGAGGATTCCGAAGCCCAGCAGCAGCCCCAGCGCGCAGCAGGCGACGGACCACGAGCGGAAGATCCCGCGCCGCTCGACGACCTGCCCAAAGGGCAGCGGGCGGGCGATGGCGTTGGCCTCGGCGGCCATGTGAGCGATCATCCCCTCGCTTGCGCCGAGCCTTTCGGCCTGGCTTCGGCCGGAAAAAAGCACCGCGCTTATGAGACGCTCGCCGAGCTGCCCAAAGCGGCTCTCGGCGAGCATCGCCAGGTCCGCCATGCCCATCGGCACCCGCAGCGGCGCCAGCAGGTTCCGCCAGATTACCCACGTCACGCCCGCCAAGGCCGCGGCCATGATCGCCGCCCGCAGCGGGCGCTCGAGGCGCAAGAGGTAGTCGAAGGCCAGCGTGCCGAAGACCAGCGCCACCAGCGCCACGAGAGTCCAGGCCGCGCCCTCGACGGCAAGCCGGCCCGTAAGCGCCCGGCGCAGGGCCGCGAGCTTGTCACGCACGTCCGGGTGAAGAAGGTCAGGTTGTCCGTCTTTTATTCGCATATCGGAGGCCTACGCCATGTTGTATTTCTTGCGTACTATCCACTCCGCAGTCAGAAGCACCACTATCGTCAGCAGCATCAGGTTCGAGTTCCACAGTTCTCGCGGCACCTCGCGGACGGCGGTCTTGCGGTCTTCGGGAATAATCCGGGCAAGGTCGTCGGCGCGGTCGATCGTCCTGAAGTTCTCGGCCCTGGTGGCGAGGTTCTCCATGGTGGCGCGGTCGGCCTCGGTCCGCAGCGCCTCGGCCTTGGGCAGGTCGATGCGGATGGTCTTGGGCTGAACCTTGTCGCCGGCAAGCGGATCGCCCTTGAGCGCGGTCAACTGGAACACGCCGGTCCTGGAGGCCCGCAGCGTGGCCTTGTAGCGGCCCGGCTTGTCCGGCACCGCCTTGCAGACGATCGTCTCGCTGGCGCCGCTCTGCGCGTCGACCATCTCGACGTCGAAGCTCTCGGCCTTCCACGGTTGGTAATTCTCGTCGCACGCCTCGACCTCGATGGTGATCCGCTCGCCGGCCGAGAACTGGTCCCCCCCGGCCGTGATCACCACCTGCCTGGCACGCAGCGACGCCAGGTAACGAACAACGTTGTCCCAGAATGCCTGGTGGATCCGGCCTTCATAGGCGTACCGCCACCGCCAGGTCTCGTCGAAGCCGACGTACAGCGCCCGCCCGACGCCGAACGGCTGGGTGGCCAGGACGGGCTCGGCCTCGTTGCGGTCGGTGTGGCGGGCCGGGTTGGAACTTACGGCCAGGACGCGGGCAAGCGGCTTGGCCTTGAGCACCGGGTGCGACCAGTAGATGCCCGGCAGGATCTGCCAGACCTTGGATGAATCCGCCACCGTCGACGCCAGGCGCGTGATTGGGTGGTCCAGGCCGTAGTCCGTAAGCTGCACCGGCCAGGCCTGGGGGCGGCGGTAAAGAATCCGCTCGACCGTGTCGCCGGTGTTGGCGGCCGGAACCACCGGCAGCATGGCCGAGAGATCCTCATAACTGCCCTTGGCGGACAGGACGAGGTCGGTGTATTTCCCGCCGGCGATGTAGCAGAGCCCGCCGCCGTGGTCCTCGACGAACTTTCGGAGGAGCTTGGTGAAGTTATCGTCGAAGCCGTCGAGCGTCGGCTGGGGGTCGCAGAGGATCACGACGTCGTAGCCGGGATAGGGCTTGCCTCCCGGCGAGCCGGCCAACTCGGCAAGCTCTCTGGGGAGGTGGTCGATCTTCATGCCGGTCGAGGCGAGCTGGTTGACCTCTTTGTCGGCGTCCTGCTGCCAGACGCTCAGGCGGTAGAGGTCCGGCTGGCGGTGCAGGAAGTTGCGGATGTACTGGAACTCCCAGCCGGCGTCGCCGCTGACGATCAGGACGCGTATCTTCTCGTCGGAGACGTCCACGGGGGCGTCGGCGTGGTTGTCCTCGACGTTTCGCTCGTCGGGGTGCGGCTCGACGACGGCGCGGTAGACGAACTTGCCTATCGTCTCCGGCTCGACCTCCAGGGCCACCGTCTGCACGCCGTGACTGACGCCGCCGGCGCCCAAAAGGCCGCCCGCGCCCGAGCCCGCGGCGCCCTCGCCGTCCAGCCGGACCGTCTTGGCGATGCCGGTCTGGGTCCATTCGCTCGCGCCGGCGGGCCGGGTTGTTGACGCCTCAGCCGGCCTGCGAAGCAGCCTGACCCGCACCTGCTGCCCGGCGAGGTTTCGATGCGCCAGCACGACCGAGAACTCGGTGTGTGCGCCGCGCCTGACCTCCCTGGGGGCCTGCAAGCCGGTTACCGAAACGTTCTTTGGCGGCGTGGGGTCGCCGACGAGCACGGGGTAGATCCGCAGCCCGAGCTGGTTGGCGCGGGCCATCGCGTCGGCAATGCGGTCCTCGCCGCTCCGGGTGGTCATCTGCCCGTCGCTGATCATCACGATTCCGGCGACCCGCCTGCCCAGCACGCTTTCCATCGAGTCTCGCAGCGCCGCCGGCAGGTCCGTCTCGAAGCCGCCGCTCGTCAGGCGGCCGAGGATGTCCTGCGGCGTCGCCGGGGCGCTTGTCGGCTGGGTTGTGGCGGCGGAGCCCGGCGCCTCCGCGACGGCCATCGGGCCCGCGAGCCGGCCCAGCGGGCGAGTGTACGACTCCCGCCCCTGCTTGTCGGTCGAGAACCGCATGAGGATCAGCGGGTGGTTCTCCGCGAGCTTCTCCACCAGCCCGCCCTGGCGGCCCAGGACGCGGCGGACGATGTCCGTCCGCGAGACGTTCTCCAGGCCGGACCGGCCGGCGCCCATGATGGCCGAAAGAGATGTCTGCTCGTTGGCGTCGCCGTAGCGGTCGGTGAAGGACATCGACCTGCTGTCGTCTATCAGCAGCACGACGGTGGAATAGACCGTTCGCGTGAACCTCAGCACGATGGCCGGGCGGAACAACACGCCGAGCACCAGCAGGCAGACCAGCACGCGGATGGCCCCCAGCGACGCCTTGACGCCCGGCGGGCTGTCGCCCTCGCGCCGGTAGCTGCGAACGATCAGGTACACCATCGCCAGGAACACGACGATCAACAGGAGGTTGACGTAATTCCCGTATCCGGCGACGAACTTGAAACGCCAGTTGCCCTCGCCGACTAGTTCGGCCGGCTCGCTGCCCAACAGCCATGTCACTATTTGCTCTATCATCCCTGTGCCTGACGCGAGGAAGACGCCGCATGGTTCTTGAGGCCCGAAGGGCCAAGCCCAACTGCCCATGAATTGCTTTTCTCACTCCACATCTACTATCTACTACTCCCTTCTCTTCTCTGACCCTCCCGCGGGGCCCTTCGGGCCGCGGTTATCAGTTTCTTCTTTTGTTCTTCCGCCGGGCCAGTGGCCGAAGCGCTGGGCCAGGAAAGTCTCTAGCGCCAGCAGCGCCGCCAGCAGCGCCAGCGCCCACATCCAGTATTCCTTCTGGTCGTCGGGCTTGGCGATCTGAGCGGCCTCGGATGCCTGCTTGTCGATGTACGTGAGCCTGTCAGTGCCGAGCGCACCGGCGATGGCCGGCTCTCGGCCAGGCGTTAGGTCGCCCTCGGCGGGGTCCACCTGGCGGGCGAAGAGCACCTGCCGCAGCGTCTGGTCCGGCATCGCCAGATCGAGGCTGTACGTGCCGGCGGTGTCGGCGCGGTCGTAGCGGAGTTCCATGGGCCTGGCCGCGGCGCTTCCGGCGCCCGGGCCGGCCGGGGTCGGGCCGTTGCGGGCGGCGCCCCCGCTGGGCCTGCTGGTCGGCGCCGCCGTCAGGGCCACCGCGGGCTGCGCGGGGCTAAGGGGCGTCCTCAGCACGGCCGAGGAGTCCCGCAGGGCCGGGGGAATCTCGTAGACGATCGGCTCGCCGACCCTGGCGGTGAGGTTCCTCTGCCGCGGGCTGGCAAGGTAGCGGACCACGTCGTTGAGCATGGCCACGAAGGTGCCGTTCTCGTCGGCGGGCCAGTCGTTCCAGGCGATGGTCGCCGTCGTGTAGAACATCAGCACGGCCCCCTGCCCGAACTGGCGCGCGACGATCGCCGGGGAGGAGTCCTGGTCGGTGAACCTTGCCAGGATTCGCGGCGGCTTGACGTCCGGCCTGGGGGCAGGCGGCAAGATTCCGCCGGCGGCGGTGAACGCGTAGAACCGGATGAACTGGGTCGGGTCCAGCCCGGCGGCAAGGAAGTCCTGGAAGACCTTTGTGACTCCCTCGGCCGCGATCGACCGCGGGTCGATGCGGAAGAACTCCTTGCGGCGGTCCGGGTCGCCCTTGCGCTGGGCGATGCGCATGGGGCTCAGGCCGGCGCCCTCGGCGAACATCGGCCCGTTGTAGAATGCGGGATTCACGCGGTCGCCGGTGAAGATCACCAGCCCGCCGCCGTCGCGGACGTACTGCTCGCAGGCCGCGACCGCCGGCCAGACGGCATGGCCGTTGGCGTCCATCACCACCGGCAGGTCGCCGACGTTCAGCATGGCCACAAGGTCGTAATCGTCGAGGTTCGTGTCGGCCAGGGCCGGCGGACTGATCACGTCCACCTTCGTGCCCTCCGAGCCGTTGCGGTCCGGGTCCAGCGCCGCAGCGAAGAAGAACGACTCGCTGGCGGTCGGGTCGGCCATGTCCAGCCTGCCGTCGACGGCCAGCACGCGGACGGCCTGGCGGACGTTCAGAGCCAGGCAGGCCTTGTTGTCGGCCTCCAGTTCGTCGGGGGGCAGAGTCGCCGAGACGACGGCCGGGCCGCCCGCGGGCGATGTGACGGTGAACTCCGCCCTGGCGACGGCTCGGCGGTCGATGGATTCGATCACCACCGGCGGCAGCTCGACGTCGCGCAGGCCATCCGGCGTGGTCAGCTTGGCGCCCAGCTTGACCTCGACGTCGCGGACCGCGTTCTCGCCGTTGTTGCGGACCTCCAGCCGAAGCCGCATCGGGACCTTGGCGACGGCGAACTTGTCGGCCAACTCCAGCGACTCGACGGTCAGGTTGCCGGCGGCTTTGCGGCCGAAGTCCATGGCGACGATGTCCACGCTTAGTTTCCGCAGTTCGTCGCAGGCCTTGCGGACGGCGTCGCCGGCGGCGGGATTGACGAGGTCCACCTGTCGGAAGTCGCCGTAGAGGTACAGCCTGCGGTTGACGGACTTGTCGTCGGCGAAGACCCTCGCCGCCGAGGCCAGGGCCTTTTCGAGATTGGCCCGCCCGTCGGTGGGCTTAAGCCCGGCCAGGCGGTTGCCCAGCACGTCGCGTTCGGCGTTGGCGACGTGGGTGGGCTTGAAGAACGGCTCGTCGTCGGCCCCGGCGCTGGTCAGGATGATCGCCAGCTTGTCCGTGTCGGTCAGTTTGGCGATCCGCTCGACGGCGTCGTGCGTCGCGGCCGAGAAAAGCGTCCCCCCGCCGACGCGCTGGCCCATCGAATAGCTGTCGTCGATCACGAAGACGGCCGCCTGGCTCTCGGAGCCGCCCGGAAGGGCGTTCATGGCCGAGCAGCCCGTAAGGCGGGCCAGCGCCGCACCCAGCACAAACAGCACCATGCACCGCAGGGCCAGGAGGATCAGCTCCTCGATGCGAAGGCGCCGGCGGTTGCGCTTGACGCTCTCGAGCAGAAACTGCATCGCCGCCCAGTCCAGCATGCGGTACCGCCTGCGATTGAGCAGGTGAATGACGATCGGAATTGCGACCGCCGCCAGACCAGTCCAGAACACGATTGGATTTATGAATGGCATTCGTTATTGACCACAGAGACACAAAGTCTCAGAGAATTCTTTCTTTTCAGTCGATGATCACTCGTCGTAAGCCGTTCACTAATTGGGCTTCATGAAAGTTCATCAATAGGCCAAGCCGCAGGTTGGCCGCCTTCAACGCGCTCATTACCTGACTTACGTGCTGCGGGGTCAGTTCGCTGACGGCCTTCAGTTCCACGACTACAATACCTTCCACCACCATGTCCGCCCGGTGTTCCCCGACAAGCAAACCGTCGTAGAAGACCGGGTATGTCACCTGCTGGGCAACTTGCAGCCCAGCCATATTCAACTCATGGGTCAAAGCGTTCTCATAGATCGATTCCACAAAGCCTGCCTTCAGGACGCGGTGCACCTTAATGGCGCAACCTATGATCCGCTCGGTCACGTCCTTGTGCGGGTACTTCTCACCGCCAAGGTCATGACCACGAATCTCCCTGAACCCTTCCGGCAGATTGTTTCTCATCTCGCAGTCTTATCCTTTTTCAGTTTCTTAACCTCTGTGTCTCTGTGGTAATCAGCTTCTTCTTCTTCTTCTTTACCTCTTCGCCGACGCCTTCCTATTGGCCGCGGCCCTGGCGGCCAGGAACGCCAGCAGCGCCGCGTCCAGATGGTCTGCCGTCGAGATCAGTTTGTAGTCGATCCTGGTTGCCACGCACTTGCGCTTGACCTCGCGGCAGAACCGATCCACCGCCTCAAGGTACCCCTGCCGCAAGGCACGAGGTTCGATCATTATGTTTCCCATCGCCTCCAGGCCGCGGAACATCGTGTTGCCCTGGAACGGAAACTCCAGCTCGTCGCGGTCCATCACGTGAAGCACGATCACCTCGTGGTCGTAGTGGCGGAAGTGCTGCAAGCCGCGGATCAGCCCGTCGACGTCCACGAACAGGTCGCTTACCAGGCACACCAGCCCGCGACGGGGGATCTTCTCGGCCACCGAATGGCAGATGTGCTCCAGCGAGGTCTTGGCCTTCGGCTCGCTGGCGTCCATGGCGTGGACGAAGGGCTTGATCTGGTTCGGGTTCGCCGAGGCGGGCAGATACGTGCGAAGGTCCTCGTCGAAGACGGCCAGGCCGACCGCGTCCTGCTGCTGGAGAAGCAGGAAGGCCAGCGAGGCCGCGACGGCCGCGGCGTACTCGTACTTGGTCATAGAGTCGCGCCGGTCGGCCTTGTAGCGCATCGACTCGCTGGCGTCGACCAGGAACGTGGCCTTGAGGTTGGTCTCCTCCTCGTACTGCTTGATGTAGTAGCGGTCGGTCCGGCCGAGGACTTTCCAATCAATGTGCTTGATGTCGTCGCCGGGCGAATACTCGCGATGGCTGGCGAACTCGACGGAGAATCCATGAAATGGACTGCGGTGCAGGCCCGAGATGAACCCCTCGACGACCAGCCTGGCCTGGAGGTCCAGGCGCGTGATCTTCGAGAGGACCTTCGGGTCCAGGTATTTCTTCAACTCTTCGACTGAACTTCTTGGCATTGTCTATATCTCTGAGCCTGAGGCAGGGGCAAAGGCTTCTTTCAGCCACGAAGGGGCGCTGGCCGCCAGTCTTAGCCCCGAAGGGGCGGCAGTTTTTAGCCGGGGGCGCAAGCCCCCGGAAGAGGCAAATAAGGAACACGAGCCCTGAAGGGGCGACAGAACATCGAAGCCGTAGAACGCATCCGCAGCGGCTTGCCCTTTGGAGTGCGGCGACAAGCCCTGCGAAGCTTCAGCGAAGCAGGGCGCCTTCGCCGCTTTGGATCGCGCCTCTGCGCAGGAGTCCGCCCCTGTCCGAGCGAAAGCGGTGTCGGCGCCCCGTCGGGGCTTGCCACCGCACTCCAAAGGCTGTCGCGTTTCGCGGCGTCCCGCCACGTACGTAGTCGATTCAGTCGGCAGCGATAAAGCCCCTGGCCCAGCAGCCCCCTTCGGATTCGTCGAGGCCGACGGCATCGCTTTGAGCATCTCCCGAATCTTCGCGTTGGGATGCCGTGCGGCCTCGGCACGCAGATCGGCGATAGGTCGGGCACACGTACCGGGTACGTTCTCGCCGGCCGACAGGATGGCGGCAACATCGCTGGCAAGCGGCTCGGTGTCCGGCCCCATGAGGATCAGCGGCGAGATGTCCTTGACGCCCTCGTGGGCCAGGAACTTGCCCGTGGAGACCTCGTAAGCGAAATAGCACTTGTTGTCATATTTCAGTCCGACAAGCCAGCCGCCGGGGGCTAGAAGCAGGCTGCCGTCGGAGCCGCTACAGTCGGACGGGCGAATTACGGCGGTCCAACTACTCGGACTATCGCCATTGGTTTCGCCAAGCACGTCGTAAGTGGCTTGCCAGCCGTTCTGGCGGCTCTCGCGGCCCAGCAGGAGGGTTTGTCCCTGGGAAAGGGCAGGGCCGAAGTACAAGTATGCGTATTGCTTGCCATCTGGGCCGCGGCACTGGTCCACCACCGCCCAAGGGGAGTTGAACATCGCTATCAATACGGCGAAGAACACCGCCGCGCAGAATAGGGCCAATGCGCCCACAATGGATGCTACTCCCGAGAGCCAGTACTTGCGTAAGAACGCCACCACACCCAATAACACCAGGGCGGCCAAGCAGCCCAGAAACACGTACCAGACTGCCTGCGTCAGCCAGCGGTCTATGACCGTGATCGTCAGGAGCTTGAAGTCCGGTCCAACGGACTCGAAACTTCTGCCAAAGATAAACTCTATAGCCAACGCGCCAACGGAGACCACCACGCAAAGAACCATCAGCCCCGCCAGCCAGCCCCCCCGCCGTGGTTTGGGCGGGGCCGCTGCCGACAAGGCCGGCTGTGCTGGGTTCAATTGTCCCTGCTGCTGCTCCACTTCCACGGTTACTCCGACGCCTATTGGATACTTCCTGCCTATTGCTTACCGGCTGTTACCTACCGGCTACTCCGGCTACTCTTTCTTCTTCACCGTGCCACGGCCCCGCTCGTGGCGGGGTTGGTGGCTATGGTGCTGGCCTTGGCGGGTATGATCTCCAGCAGCCTCTCGACCAGTTTGTCCACGGTGTAGCCTTCGGCGTCGGCGTTGAAGTTGGTGATTATCCGGTGGCGCAGCACGGGCCTGGCCACGGCCTGGATGTCCTCCGTGGAAACGTGGTATCGGCCGTTGAGCACGGCGCGGACCTTGCCGCCGAGGATGAGGTACTGGCAGGCGCGCGGCCCGGCGCCCCAGCTCACGTAGTTGCGGATGATCTCCGGGGCCTGCGGCTCGTGGACCCGCGTGGCCCTCACCAGCCTCATCGCGTACTGGATGACGTGGTCGGCGGCCGGGACGCGGCGGATGACGTCCTGGAGGGCGATAATGTCCGCACCCGAAAGCACCGTGTTGAGCTGGACGGTCTGAATGGCGGTCGTCAGGCGGACGATGTCGAACTCCTCGTCCCAGTTGGGATAGTCGACGTATATCTTGAACATGAAGCGGTCCTGCTGGGCCTCGGGCAGCGGATAGGTGCCCTCCTGCTCGATGGGGTTCTGCGTGGCCAGCACGAAGAACGGGTCCTTCATGGGCATTCGCTTGCCGCCGACGGAGACCTGGCGTTCCTGCATGGCCTCCAGCAGGGCCGCCTGGGTCTTGGGCGGCGTGCGGTTGATCTCGTCGGCGAGGATGACGTTGTTGAAGATCGGCCCGCGGAGGAACTTGAACTCGCGGCTGCCGGTTGCGCGGTCCTCCTGGATGACCTCGGTGCCGGTGATGTCCGACGGCATCAGGTCCGGCGTGAACTGGATCCTCGCGAAGTGCAGGTCCAGGCACTGCGCCAGCGACGAGACGATCAGCGTCTTGGCAAGGCCCGGCACGCCTTCGAGTATGGCGTGACCGCGGGCGAAGATGCACATCAGCAGTTCTTCCAGCACGGCCTCCTGGCCCACGATGGCGCGGGCCATCTCCTTGCGGATCGCCTGGTATGCGTCCGTCAGCCGCTGGGCCGAACGGACTTCTTCGCCGCTGAGGTCCTGCCCGCCGCCGGTCGATTCGTTCAACTCGTTCACGTCGTTCTCCTAGTATTCAAGAAGACTTAAGATCTCAGATTTCAGATTTCAGATTCCAGATCTCACATTTCAGATTCCAGATTCCAGATTCCAGATTCAAGATTTCGGTTTCCGGGCTTCAGTTCGGCTTCGCGTGATCATGGCGTCTCCTGGCATTGAGCATTGAGCATTGAACATTGGAACATTGAGCATTTCCCCGTTCACTTCTGGTAGATCGGCAGGTAGTTGTACGGCAGTTGGAGGATGATCGTCGCGATGGCAGTTCCGTACGTCGTGCCGACGTTGTCTCCGTTCCAGCTTCCATCCGGGCTCTGCATTTTCATGAGGCGGTCGCGAATGTGCGGGTAGTAGTCCTGCCAGTCTTTGCCCCCGCGCTGATACCACGCCTGGGCAAGGTAAAGATGCGTGTAGAAATAGTGCCCGCCCCAGGACGAGGACTCCGCGCCCACCTGCCCGCGGACGTAATTGACGAGCTTCTCGACCATCTCCGCTTCGGCGCCGGCCCCGCCGGTCTGGCGGTCGTAGACCCCCGCGGCGTAGAAGCACGCGATGGCGGCCGCGGAAATCGCCGGGCGCGACGAGCCGCGGCTCGCGGCGGAATAGCATATCCCGCCGTCGCCCATCTGGCAGGACTTGAGGTACGCCACCGCGCGGTCTATGGTGGACTTGGGCACCTTTATCCCCGCGTTTCGGCACGCCCGCAGCGCCTGGAGCTGCGTGACGGTCACCGAGCCCTCGTCGCCCTGGCCGGACGGAGTGTAGATCCACCCGCCGGCGTGGCTGCTCTGCGCGCCAAGGTCCGACTGCGAGCCGACGGTGACCGCCACGGCCTTGTCAAGCACCTCGCGGAGGTCCTTGCCGGTGTCGCGGTCGAGTTCCGTGCCGTAGCACTGGGCCAGAAAGAGCATCCCGAATCCGTGGCCGTACATGCTCCGGCCCTCGCTGCCGGGCCCGCTGATGAGCCCGTCGTTCTGGCTCTTTGCGACGCGGATCAGGTAGTTCATGGCCCTGGTGACGTTTCGGCTGTAGGGGCCGGTCTCGGCCGTCGAGCCTCCGGCCATGAGAGACAGGCCCGCCAGGGCGGTCATCGCCGCCGGATAGGTCCCGTAGCCGCCGCTGTTGAGCCAGCTCCCGTCGGCCCGCTGGGTCTTGACGAGGTAGTTGATCCCGTTGTCGATGCACTGCACGCACTTGGCGTCCATCATCTCCGGCAGGACCGGCCCCGGCGCCTCGGCCCTGGCGGCGGGCAGATTGCCCAGGGCGCCCGACAAGGCTGAAACGACCGCCCAGACGCCAAGCCGCCCGGCCCGGCGCCCGCGACGAAACGGCGTTTTCAAGGAACCGCTACTTTTCGCCATGTACGCTCACTCCCTCGGCCGTCTCCACGACAAGTTGGCCGTTTGTCATTACCGGCGGGCCCATGGCCTGGCGCCGGCGCTGCAACTCGGTCTTGACCACCGCCCCCAGATCGATTTTCTGGACGTCCTGCCCGGTATCCGATTCGATGACGTGGACGTAGCAACTCTGGCCGGCCACGAAGTGCCTCGCCGAGACGGCCACGTGGTTTCGCCCCACCACCATGGGCAGCACGTTGGGGTAGTACGTCGCCATGTTCTCGATGTCCCGGCTCCAGAGCCGCTTGCCGTCGGCAAGGTTGAACTTCTGGAGGCCAAGTCCGCGGGCATGGGTCAGTTGCCCGTACTGGCCCCGGCGCGGCGTGTTCAGCCCGGCCGTGCAAAGCATAAAGAGCTGCCCGCGGTCGAAGGCCGCCTCGATGGCGATGCCCGGCGAGCCATCGATGGGCCCGGGTTCCAGCGACGAGAGCCTGCGCCCGCCGCCGGGTATGCTCAGCACGTCGACGGCCCCGCCCGAGGCGTCGCGCGCCACGGCCAGCATGTCGCCGGCCACGCCGATGATGCCGGGGTTCTTGTTGGCGTCGTAAGTGACCTTCCAGATCGGCTTGTCGAGGTTTTCAGCCTCGCGGGCCGTCAACTCGCCGTCGATCATCAACAGCATGATCCCGTCCTCCGTCATGGCGACGTCGGCGGACTGCTTGCCGGTCCAGCTTCCAACGACCCGGCCCTGGCGCGACAGGCTCATGGCCGTAATGGTCCTGCCGGTGTCGGTGCGGAACAGGACCAGCCCGCCGCCTATGCGTGGCGAGCCGACAGGCAGGCGGCTCCGCCCGCCGGTGAGGTTGTTGGCCCAGAACTTCTTGCCGTTGGCCAAGTCGAGGCAGACGACCTTTCCGGCGGTGTCGGCCAGGACAAGCACGCCCTGGCCGGCGCCCATGCAGTAGAACGAGCCGAGCCCGACCTCGGCCGAGCCGTACTCGGCATTCCAGCGGATCTTGCCGCTACTGACGTCTATGCCGCGGGCGCTTTTTCGGTCGGCGACGACGAGTATCCGCCTGTCGCGGCTAAGCGCGCCCATGAGCCTCATGCCCGGCGGGAAGAACGCGTAGTGCTCGACGCCGGCCCGGTCGATCCCGGCGGGGGTCTTCCACTC
>Ga0315282_10002815_pt1 | contig 31554 bp, 29 predicted proteins | sample YL17G07_20_MG_FD_203693 | JGI IMG/M metagenome (GOLD analysis project Ga0315282, IMG submission 203693) | Sediment microbial communities from Yellowstone Lake, YNP, Wyoming, USA - YL17G07_20 | ecosystem: Environmental > Aquatic > Freshwater > Lake > Sediment | place: USA: Wyoming | collected... | reverse complement strand
GTTATGCCCTTTAGCGAAGTGTCTGAAACCATTCTTTTATTAGAAGTAATATTTACCGCATTGCTGTTTTTATACGTCTATCTCTATGTTGCATATTTTGGCAGTTTAAGGAAATCTTTATTGCTCTGTGTTGCTTCTTCGGTGCTTGCAGTTTTTTTTGCTTCTCTGACCGTTCTTTACTTTATAGGACCCAATCCCTTTCATATGCTATCTCTATTCTCGTCATATTACCTACCCCTCCTAGCTATCTTCTTTCCAGTATTTCTTTTTCTTTCTTTTGGCTTCTATGTCTTTAAGTCAAAGTCCTTTAAAAGATACTCGTGGTTTGTGTTACTATGCTTTCTTATAAGCGCAGCACTAATTATTTGGGGCATCTTCTTCCTCTATGGACCCAAAATTCTTATAGTGCCCGACGACGAGGAATTCCTCGCCTTAAGCTCTATAAGTGCCGTACTTTCTGGGAAAAACCCCTACCTCATGAATGTCAGCAGCCTAGAGCTCTTCAATGTCTTAAATGTAAAAAATAGCCTACTGTTACCTACAGTAACCACAAGAAATGGGATAATAGGATTCATGGACTACCCCGTATTATACTTCCTACCTCTACTTCCAATCTATCTTCTTGCACAACTTAGTATGTATAATACGCAAAGCCTTTCCTTTGTCTTCGCTATTGGTGCGTTCGGATTTGTGCTCCTCTCTTTTGTAACATATGCCATTGATAAAGAATTCTTGAAACGGCCCAACTATCTTATATATATAATCGCAATTTTTGTATTGGCGTTTACTTCCTCTGTTATTAACTATCTAATGCTCGCAACCCTGATTCTTGCATACAAAAAGATCGACAGCAAATACTTATTCGTATTTCTCGGTATTGCGGCATCGATGCAAGAGATGCTCTGGATCCCAGTACTGCTTTTTCTCATTTATACGTTCAATAATAAGGGACTAAAATTCGGGTCTATGACTACCCTGGCAACAATAATAGTGTTTCTTATAATAAACGGCTATTTTATCGCACTGTCGCCATATGCATACTTCCATGACATATTTACCACTGTCAGTAATCAGCTCTTTCCGGGCCCATATGCGGCATTTGTCCAGCCCCTGCTTGCATTTTACCCCATACCATTGAGTGCATATACCCCGTTATTTTACGCAGCAATTGCAGTCTCTCTCCTCCTCATGGCCTATGCAAACAGAAAGCAACTGATAGGTCTTTTCAGCCTATTCCCACTACTATTTTTGTATCACACCATATTAGCGTATTACTTCTTCTTTATGGTCTTCCTTGTGATAACCCTATTCATTGACTACAAGGGCAACGCACAGAAATCTCTGTTGCTCAAAAAACTTTCAAAAAGGAAAGTAAAGTACCTCTTCCTTGCATTGATGGTGCTAATAGCCATAATCACGGCATTTTATATAATAATAGAACACGCAGTCTACCTACGAGAGATGAACATCGAAGTTCATGAGGGAAGATTGTTCGCAACCAGCAAAAACGTAACCTATTCCGCAACGTTGAGCTACAACTTCACAAATACAACAAATCTGTATATTTACGCATATGCTTTTGGGGGAGCAAATGCTACTAACCCAGCCGTATATGGGATATTAGGCTCAACCATACTCCAAAATTCTACAGAACATCTAGTTTACAACTACACAAACTATTCCTCAATAATAAATTCTAATAGATTTACAGTTTATGGCAAAGGAAACAAAACCTTCTCGCTAGTCATCCCAAACCCCAAAATAAAATATTTAGAATGTTATATATACACTGCCGATTCATTTTATATATGCCCACCCACAAGCAACTATCATTAGAAAGGAGCTATAAGCCCAAGCCCTCTACCCTAGTTCTCTACCCACAAAATAAATCAATAAGGTATCTACCTTATTGTTTAGTATCTTTTCCTGAGAACCCAAGATGGTATGAGAAAGATAAAAAATTCCGTATTTTTGAAGATTTTTGAGGAAGTTTTCATTGGGGGGTTTTAAATTTTCAACGACCTCCTTCTTAACACTACCAAAAGATATTTAAATAATGCACTTATATAATATTACGTCATGGTGACTATATGAACGCTATTCTAAAAAAGATGTTACTGGGCTTAACAGACCGCAATCTGGCAAGAACGCTGCTCTCTTTGATTACACTCACCTCATTCCTATCAATTTCAGGAGCACAGATTTCTTCAGCATCAATATCAGGTCCGATTTCCTCAATAGCATGCGCAATTTATTGGGGTCTACATACAGTAGTATTTATAATTGGGCTTGCACTCGTGTTGCTAGGTGCTATTATGTATGCTCTATCACATGTTGGCGGTGGACAATTCAAATCAAGCCTGCAGGGTTATGGTATAGGTATGATAACTGGCGGCATCGCAGGAATAATAATTGCTGAGGTAGCACCATACATACTCTCGACAATAGCAGGTCCTGGTTTCAGTAGCTGCACCTGATTTCAACCTAATTATTTCTTTTTTGCATTCTACACTAGTTAGAACTATGAATACTATCTGAAACGTAGAAGTATTCGCCGTTGTAGATGACCGCTGCAACATAACTAATTGGATTGCCTTGCGGGTATTCTACCTGCGCAACTATCTTTCTGAAATACGCGCTTGAATTCAGGATAAGCTCATTAGTGTTTACTGTACAAGGGTAGGCGTTACATGCTGGTTTTACCGTGCCATTTACAATGGTTTGGTTTGCTAATCCGTAGAAGTTCACAGCAGAGCCAGAATAACCCACGAGCAGGAAGTATACTGTGCTATTGGAAAGCCCGTTGTATGATAAATTGGCTGTGTATGTTGTTTTGTTTCCCGAAAGGGTTATACTCTGTTCACTCACCCTAATGTTGAATCCACGCGTATATGCGACATGTGATGCATAAGTCACAATCCCTGCGGCTATCACCAGCAGTATCACAACTGCGTATACGATCGTAGCATTCTTTTTGAGGTAAGCAGATATGCGGCCTATTCTCTGCTGATGCTTACTCGTGTAAATAGCTACTACGAGCATAAAAGTGAAAAAGGCGTAGTATGCAGAGAGTGAACGCGCCAGAAATAAAAACGGTATGAAACTAAATAAAGGTACCAACTCCTTTTTGTTCAGGTATGCAAAAACCACCACGAGAATCAGGATTAATATATAGAAAAGTTCCGGAAAAAGACCCATGAGGACATGATAGCGCAAAAGAATAAAGATTCCGAAAGGAGAACCACCACTAGGTAACATTCGAGAGTTCAAGGGTGTGAAAACGGCGTTGAAGAAATCCTGCGGGTTCAAAGCAATGAAGTAAGCATTTATAAGCAAGAAAACGGCAGCCGCGCCTACAAAATCCTTTGTACCTTTCCGTAAACCATAATTATTAAATGAGTAGATCAACAAAAACATCACAGGCAACCACAGCTCCTCCTGTAGGGAAAGCGAAAGGCCTAGGAGTATGAAAGCGTACCTGCTTTCTATCTTCAGATATGCGAATATAATGAGAGTAAGCATGAGATATGCAGTTATAGATGGTGTTATTCCCAAGGCGAGTGATAAAAATGCGAGGATTGCGAGACTAAACCCCGATCGCCGCTTTTCCTTAAACGCATAAGTAGTCACGACTATCAAAAAAAAGATGAACACGCCAGCTTCAGCAGGCAACAGCGTCTGACCAAGGTTGTAAGCATTCGGTCTAATCAATAAATAAAATGGAAGCCCTGAGAGCCAATAGAGTGCAGGATAGGTTACAACCCCCAACACGGTATTGTTGGTTGTAAATGCTATCATTGTAGTAATCGTCTTTGAATAAAGCAAGCTGGAGATCGATAGCGCATAAGGATTAGTACCACCAAGCAGATCTTTTATACTGTAAAATGCCATCAACTCCTCATCATCAACCGGATAATTTTTCAGCACCATTGTCGTGTAGATCACACTAATTATCAGTGCAAGAACGACCAGCAAATAACCTATCGCTTTCTTGTTTTTGCTAAATGCATACCAAGAAAATTCGGTGATAATATAAAGAGGTATTAATATTACAAAATAAGCCGAAGAATACAGCAGGATAAGGGCGAGAAGCCAAACGAGCGACATATTCATAACTCGAGGCACTACTATCAATGCGACGAAAAGCGAGAACATAAGCACAAGCATAGCATGCGGCAATCTGCCGTGTACCAATCCGACAAACTTTTTATAGAATGCAAGATAAAATATCGAATAAGCTAAAGCTACAGTTACCAACAGGCAGGAAAGTAGCTGCATACCGCTTGAAAGATAGACATTTATGTTGAGTACCCATTCTCCAAGGATAAATAGCATTAGTACGATAAGAAATTCCGTACGATACAAGTCGTCGCGCCTCATAAAGTGCTCCTCTAACTGTTAATTTATCAAACTCTTAATTGTACACAACAGTTTACACTATTTAAACTCTTTGTAATAGGTATTTATTTCTTGGCTTGTATTTCCATATAGGTCTTTATGGCAAATATACTCCAATACACAATAGAGACTTACGCAAAGCACCTAGAGCTTGTTTTATTTGCAGGGATATCATTCATAATAGCGCTCCTTATACCAATTTTTGCCTCATTCCCTACATACAGCGACATGGGGGCAATATTCATAAGGACTGCAAGCATCTATCTCAACCTAACTCCGATAAGCGCTGGAATAATCATCATATCTACGTTATTCTCTTTGATATTCCTAAGCTTTGCCATAGTTGCTATAAATGTTATAGTAAAGCATAGCAGAACCCACACAAAAATAAGGCGTGAAGTGATAGAAGGACTAGAGCACTACACCAGCAAGGTATTTACAGTACTTCTGCTGTTTACCGCCTTGGTTGTGCTCTTCAACATCGCAACGTACTTCCAGCCGCATTCAAAGGCCGCAACTGCACTCTTTGGGCTTTTGATAAGTCCTCTTTTCCTGTACGCGCCGGCATCGATAGTCATAGATGACAAAAAAATTTTTAGGGCGATGAAGGCGAGCATAAAATTCTGCATCAAGCGCTTTGATTATCTGCTATTGTGGGTGCTTCTTTCCATTGTGCTGCTTAGCGCAGTTGATTTATTGGGCATGGCAATTCCGTATACGCTTTCTACTTATATTGTGATGCTTATTGATTCCATGATTGTGCTTCCTTTCATGGTTTTGCTGCAGAGCGAGATGTACATCAAAAGATTTGCGCTTCTAAAACGCTAGTCATCCATATAACTAATAAATATCTTACATACCAACCTTAAACATGCCAAAAACGACAACCCTATTGCTTTTTGTAACGCTGTTTGTTTTGGTTGATGTCGGCACCGCCCATGCACAATGTTCGTCGCTCTCAAGCGCGCAAGACATCAGCAATGATATATACAGCGCAATGGCACTCTCATCAATTGGCTTGGCGATATCGTTTGCGTTCGTTGGTATTGCCTTCATGGTGGGCGAGATATTTGCAATAGAAGGTTTCAGAAACTGGTACAAACAAGACCTCTGGGAGACGACAAAAAGCGTTATATTGGTGGTGGCGATCTTTTCACTGCTTGCAATTTCCAGTGCTTTGGCGCTGGCGCTTGCGGGCGTGCCGGCCCCAGCATCTAGCGGCTCGTCAGTTTCTAGTACAATCTCTTCAAACCTTAATGCGCTTTACGCCGCAGATCTGGCTAAATACATATGCAACCAAGAGTCAATAATCAGTGATGCCTTCGCCGGTATATTAGGCTTACATATCGGCATAACCGCCCTGTCGAGCATGTCAATCTCAGCCTACATTCCAATTCCAATCCCATTTGTCGGATCTTTCGATATAGGTTTTTATAGGGTAAAACCTTTCAATAGCCACATGATTACTGGCTCAGGTAGCGGCTCCTTCACAGACGTAATTGCTGACGAAATTGTGGTGCCGACCATGATAATTTTCCAGGTGCTCGAAAATTACTTTTATATAATTATGTACACGGGGCTTCTCGTATTCATACCGATTGGCGTGTTTTTGCGCGCCATACCCTTTTTGAGAGGTCTAGGCGGAATGATGCTTGCAGAGGGCATAACGCTATCTTTAGTATTCCCGATGCTCCTCTTAACCTTTAACCTTCCAGTCTCAGACTTCCTCGCACCTTTGACTGTGCCGTCGTCATTATACAATGCTGGCCAAGCCTCATGCTCCTCCTCTGTATTGGGTAGTGGAAACCCAACATATGAGATACTGGGCGGCATGGTTTGTACGGGCATGACTGCCATACTAAACACTGCTGTGAGCTGGATATCTGGAACCCAAGGGTTCCTAGCGGGATTGGGCACCTTCTTTTCCTCTTCACCATCAATATATCCAGCAATGAACTTCATCACAAACTTTGCAATGGTGGCTTTGATACAGTTCATACTCCTGATATTCGATGTGATTATTGCGTTTGCCATAGGTGATAGTATAGCAAAGATGCTCGGCGCCCCCGAAGGCCTTAAGCTTGGAGTAGGCAAGCTCAAACTTGTATGAAAAAGGTGAAATGATTGGTGGCTCAAACCTCCTGCACGCTTTTCGGTGCTTCGAATTATGTTAACAGTTGGCTCGGCATAAACTACGTGATCATAGCCGCAGGCTTCAGTATAATTTCAGTTGCCTATCTGATAAGCAGGGCACTGCCGGGAAAGACAAAAAGTACGATAACAAATTTTGTATGGTTTGAAGCGGTACAGCTTACCCTCAGCGTTCTGATTGTTGTAGTGCTTTTGGGCATGTCGCAACTAGTGTGCAGCACAACAGCAATACTAGGGTCGTCACTGATGGCTTCCATGGGAGTAAGTCTTCCGGGCGGCTCTCCCTTCCAATACGCGCAGAACTACATCAACAACCTTGCATTAAATAAAGGCCTTACGCTTCTAGACAACATATACACATTGTCTGTGCAGTATGCGGTTGAATCGCAGCTGTGGAGTACAGCCGCCGGCACCTTTCTACCAAACCTGCTTTCAGTCGCAGGACTTTCAAGCCCATCTGGAGTAATCCAAAGTTTGTCTGGGCTTTACATACCAGGATTGCCCCAACTTCAGATTAACATAGGCTATGGCCTGAGTATACTTTACAACACATTAAGCACGCTCTACATCGACATTTTTGCACCTTTCACAGTGATAGCAATAGGCATGCTCATCATTCAGTTTATAGCGCTGCCCATGCTTGAAGCCGTGGCATTTACGGTCATACTGCCAGTAGCAATAACGATGCGCAGCCTGGCATTTGCAGGCCACAAGCTAAGAGAGGCAGCCAACGCGGTGCTATCCCTGGCAATAGCCGCCTATCTGGTGTACCCGCTCACTGTTGTATTTAGCGGCTACGCTATGCTTTGGATATTCTCATCTCAAAATCCACTCTACAGCTGCACGAACTGCCTCAACATATTATTCTCAGCATCACCCACATCAATAACTACCTCGCAGGTTACAGGTACATACCTTAGCAACTACGGAGGCATATTTTCAACGACCCCCCAAGTGTCATCATTTTTATCAACTATATTCCCCACGCTTCCATATTCGCTTTTCCCATTTTATGTGCCGCCCCAGGCATTGCAGCTTGCAAGCAACATCTCCCTCTTCATGTTCCAGTCCATATTCCTTTTTGCGATGGGCGTTACAATCACGATAGCCTTTGCTATGAGTCTGACAAGATCTTTGAGCACAGCCTTCGGTGGGGAGAGCCAGTTATTTGGTAGCATCTAAGTGAAAGTATGAAAGCAAAAGTGGTCAAGAGAAAGGTTCTGTTCATTTTGATAGCCATTTCGCTAATCGCGGCGATTGCGCACTCCCAGCAGGTGACATCATCCTTCACAGAAGCACGGACGACCCTCGCACCGTTGGTATTTTTGGCGCTCTTCATAGACGCAGGAATAATAGGCGTCTGGTACCTTCTGGGCGTCATGCTAAACAACAACAAAGTTAAGGCAGGGGCAATCTCAGAAATCTATCAATTTTTCGGCACAGGCGTGATGCTGATTGCAATAATCTTCTTCATGGCCGTGTTTTCATCCCTGTTCTATTCGGTCCTATCACAGACCTCTTTGATGAGCCCAGCGGTCTTAAGCTCAATGTGCCAGAATCTGATAACCAAATCCCAGCTCGCAATTCTCAGCCCCACAGTTTCACAGACAGGATACTCGCTGCTTTCAAGCACGAAGAGCCAGAATGCAGGTCTCTGCCCGATAATATCGGGGGAACCCACCCTAGACTCACGAATTGACTATCCGCTGGCGGCCGTAGGCATAATCATAGCGAACCTTACTAACCAGACCGTAACGAATCTAAACTCAGTCTTCATTGAAGACTCATTCATATCCTTTATGAGCTCGCTCCAACCTCTTGTCCGGTTCTGCTTTAATCCTACCGGAGAAGCATTTGGCCCATATTTGCTGTGCAATAATCCTTTAGAGGTTCCAATGCTTCAAATCTCCTTCCATTCTGCGCCCTGGTCGGGTTACTCTATGATATTCAATGGCTATGCAACTCTTTCCAGCCTGATGGATCTTTCTTCCCAGCTTTTTATCGCGCAGATGATCATACTGGTGATAATACTTCAGGTATGGCCCTATCTACTGTTCGCCGGCCTAATACTAAGAGCAACACCGTTTACAAGGAAGCTCGCCGGGCTTCTGATAGCAATGAGCATAGGTGCGGTTCTCATATACCCCACAGTGTTTGTAATGGAGTACCTCACACTTGGCAGTGGCATAGGCAATGCATTTGCCCCAGGCACGGCATCAGATTCTAGCGTTACAGCTAACATAGCCACAGTCTACGGCTTTAACACACTCTATGACCCAAGCGGCATAACCTTCATACCAGCAAATGCCGACCCATCAAGCAATACGCCATACCAGATGAATTTCTTTGTTATGCCCAACATGGAAGTTGCAATGCAGCATACTGGATGCTGGCCTGGGGGTACTGTAGGGTCTAGCCCTGGCACCAACCTCTTGCTTGCAGAGGGCTCAGACCTGTTCTGGTTGACTCTAAAATCTGTATTTTTGACTGCAGCCGCATTTCAGGTATCATCATTTTACAGCGGTTCGCTCCCCTCACTATTTCAAATACCAGTCCAATGTACGCCAGCAAACGCAATAAATTCATTGATTATGACTATGAACATATATGGTGTAACCGGCGTAGCTGCATTCTTTATACCGATAATAAATCTTATAATAACACTTACCGCAATACTTGGGCTGTCCGGCATGTTCGGCGGCACCACAAAATTACTTGGTTTGGAGAAGTGGATATAGGTGAATAAGTGAAAGGCCTTATAGGCAAAGTTTTGGCGCTCATCGTACTCGTATCCATAATTGCGGGCAGAGCGACTGCACAATCAAACCCAGTCTGCACCATTTTGCTCTCCTCTTCTAGCGACATCACGAGCTACACCTCGTTCCAGGGCATGCTTGTAATCTCGCTAATTCTAATGTCAGCGATGGCTGCCCTGGCTGGAATATGCTACGGTATAGGGGTAAGTTTGAAATTTGACAGGCTCACCCGTTTTGCAGTATCAGAGGCTGCAGAGATAATGATAACAGCGATTATAGTAATAGTCTTTCTGGGTTCGTTTTCATTAGCAAACGGCGTTTCGCCTGGCGGTCCGTTTGCTCCCGGCCTTAGCACATTCGAAAGCACCTGCTCAAAACTCGCCGGTGCATCGTTTAATCTATTGCCTCCCTTGCTAGAGGTTACAGTATCCTATGATGCTGTTTCTCTTGCGAAGTCTCTTGCGATAAGCATGGAACCTAATTTATTTGGATTTTTCATCCAGCCACTTGGTGGCCTTTCACTTCTAACAAGCATTGTGGAGATTTTTATTACCTTCTTGGGTGGGCTAATCGTACTTCTTGTGGGAGTTGCGATGGCGCTCATCATAATATATGTGGTGTTTCCGCTCTTCCTATTTGTAGGCATAGTCCTTCGTACACTTCCAGTGACCAGAGCTGCAGGCGGTGCGTTCCTTGGAATATTCATAGGGTTTTACATTTTCCTGCCCCTGCTTCTCAATTTTATGCTTCTATCCATAGTAAGTGTTCCTCCAAATCCAATCGATCCTCTGACTGGGTTTCTGCCAAATGCCCAGACATATCTTTCAAGCCTCGCAGATTTATTCACACCCGCAGCCATAATATCGTTCTTGGTGGCTTTGGCAGCGCCGGCAATGTATACGCTCTTTGCTGTTGCTGTATCACTGCTTCTTACATTTGACTTTGCTGAGACGGTTGGAGACATGCTTGGAGCTCCATCCTTGAGCTCGAAGCACACGCTACGTAAAATTATATAAGTGAAAGGTGAATGTGTAATATGTTAAGAAAAACTGCATGCATATTCGCGTGCGTACTGATGACCGTAGCCATCCTTTCGGGTGGCATAGCCTATGCGCAAACAAGCTCGCCAGAACAGGCCCTGCCATTTACCCCGCAGGTATGGCTTCCGTTGGGAATGATAATAGCGTTTATGATTATAGGCGTGGCGGTGGTGGTATACATGATAGGCACTGCCATGAAATACCAATATGCAATTGCATGGGCAAAAACACAGATTTATGAAGTGTCTTTATCAATAATCCTTCTTGCCATATTCTCTTTCTTTGTGTTCGTATTCTTCATTAACCCCCAAAGCTCATACGCCTCTTTGGGATTGGTGCCAGACAGCTGCCAATACGCAAACAACATATACGAGCTTGCAACCTGCGATCTTGGAACCTTCACACAAGCTACAACCAACATGTTCACTATCGTATTTGACGCTGCGATATTTGCGGCTAACAGCGAAGGCTTTAGCACCACCGTAGCATCTTTTGGGCAACAAAACCTTAACTTCAGTGTCAGACTTGATAGTGTTTTTCCAACCAGCTTCGATAAGCTGCTGGGCATGGCTTTCAGCGCTCTATTAACCATGATCCTAATCAACAACATACAGTTGATCATACTCTCCTCCTCGCTCCTCTTCCTTTCATTCTTTCTTACTTTGGGGCTCGTTGCCCGAATTTTTGGCGTAACTAGAACATTCGGCGGAGCAATGATAGCCCTGGGCTTAGGCTTTGGATTGATATACCCCATACTTGTTACCATTAGCTACGGTTTCATATCTGCACAACTTGAGCTTCCACAGCTGGCCCTTAGCGCAGCGTGCATATCACCGATAGTATACACCATGCTTTCTATTGCAGGCACGACCGGATGCTCTATGGGAAACATTATAGTAGATCTTGGTTTACTAATAGCCGGATTAACGTTTATACCGGCCATAAACTTCCTCATAGTTAATGCATTTATAACGGACTTCTCAAGAGCTATTGGCGAGCAGATAACATTCACAACGATGATTGAGGGCCTGATATAGGTGAACAAGTTTGTACGAATGTGAATTCAAAGAAAAGGCTGAGCACGGCACTCACATTTTGATGATAGCTGTGCTGCTTGCATTTATTGCTGTGCTCTATTGGGCGGCGCCATTTGCGGCGGGTGAGCACACAAGTATTCAAAATTTGAACGATACCTCTTACGGGCTCAAAGTAAATTCCATTTTGCCAATCGTCTTGCTACAGGTCACCGACCAGGCAATACCCTCATCGCTCTCAGAGAATTGCGGCATACTTTCAGGTTATATAGCGGCTGTCGTTCAGCAGAACTCGCCATGGTATTGCCCTATAAATAACCAAATCTATTACTACTGGAAGGGCGAACTTCCTCTGGCCTTGGTGGCTATTATGCTGTCTATCACTATAGCATCAATCATCTTTATGGTCGGCGCATCATTTAAGATTAAGGCTCTCAGAAACTTTGGTGCGGCAGAGTTTTATGAGGCGTTTGCAAGCACTCTCATAGTGGTTTTCTTCCTGTTCGTCAGTGCGGTTCTTTTCGGATTGGTCCCGTCCCTTCTTGTTGGTACGGTAAATCCCTATGTGACGGCATTGCACCTAATAGCAGCCACCATAAGCTCCGCGGACTATGTTCTTCAAAACCTGTTCCAGGTGTACATTGTTGCACAGTTTATCCAATCAATAACAATCACGATCGAGACATTAGGCTCAAACTTAGCGGGTGTAGGAACACTGTTGGGCTTCGTCCATATCTACATAGCATTCCAGTATTCGACCCCCGCGGTAGTGCTGTTCAATTTTATACTTGATGGAGTGTACGGGCTCTACCTTGAATACTATCTGATTGTTTTCTTTGCTATAGCAGCAATCCCTGCATTTCTGGTGCCAGGGGTTTTATTTAGGGCAATACTCCCAACCAGGCCTTTGGGCGGAATATTAATAGCAATGGGGATTGGCTTCTATCTGATAATGCCCACATTGTTTGCAGTGGCGTTTTATCTCACTGCCCCTCAGCTGAATACACAGCTCGTGTTAGCCGCGCATTATCTCTCGCTCTATGATACCGGTGGTGCACTCTCCTCTTACGGCGAACTTCCCCTTCTGATATCAACAATTCAAAACTTGCAGTCATCCATATCCAGCTTCTGGCTTCTCGTGCTTTTCTATCCTGTGCTTATAATCTCCATAACATACGCATTCATAACCCAGCTGGCAGCGATAATAGGCGGAGTTCCGTACAGCATGAAGAAGTTGAGGGGAGGACTTATATGACTTCATTTCATGAAATAGGATTAAAGGTTTAGCTTTATCATATATGCTGGTACCATGGATATTCAGACGCTCATATTGATTGTCTGTGTGGTAATCTCCGCTTCGCTAATCACCGCAGCAGCATCACTCTCAGCGAAAGAGGTAACATACGCGGTGAAACTGCTTCTCTTGTTCATAGCACTCATGATCGACATAATCGGATTCGCATCGCGCTACTACCTGTATCTTCTTGCGCCGTTGTTTACACAAAGGCGAAGGCATGTTGTGATCAGCAATGAGGATCCCTACTGGCTCTCAGCATCGCAGGATGCAATACTCAGAAAGGAGGGCGAGTCATTCGTCGCAACCGTTTACATAACCATACCCGTCTATAGGTCAGCAACTGAAATGAGCGATGAGGAGAAACTCTCATTTTCAACTCAGGTCAGTAGGATGGTCGGCTTGGTAAGAAACCCCGCAAGATTTACGACAGAGTTGCGTGTAATGAACAAGGACTCGTACATACAAAGGCTTCGCGATACGATAAACGTTGCTGAGAACGAAGAGGTTGAACTCCAATCAAAGAATGCCTCCCAAGGCGAGCTTTCAAGGGTGAGGGGCAAGCTCACGATGTGGCGCAACATGCTTGAAAGCCTTTCAAACAGCTTCTCGTTCGAGCTTATGTCGTACGTTGCGGTGTCTGCAGATGGTGCGAAGGAATTTGAGGCGGTAAGCATAGCCCAGCAAAGGGCGAGGGAGCTCATATCTGGAATCGGTTCTATATTCGGCGTGCAGCCAAACACAGTGACAGGCAACGAGATACTGAGGTTTGTCGAGCCTGAGTTCATGATACCCATATCAACTGTATCTGAGCAGATAAGCAGGGGCGTGGAAAAAGAGGTGATATGATTGGATCCCCTCGGGATTATATATCTGGCATTTACGCTTCTTGTGGTGCTCATAGGATTTAGCATGCTCTCTGGATTTGGAAGCGGTATAACATTCGACATAGCACTTTTCTTGCTATCACTGACAGCGATCATAATACTTGCGCTCAACTGGGCGGATTTCATAGTGTTCCCCGCCTTTACCTCGTTCCTCAACATAACATTCCAGCCTGCAAGAGACTACACGATAACGAAGAAGCAGGATGCAGTTCTTAAGAATGTTGCCGGGTTATATTATGCTACGGGCTATCTTTCAGCAAACCTGTTTCCATACATATTCAAGATGGAGGCGGGAGAACAGGAGAGCGAGATAAAGGCGCTGCAAGCCGCAGATGTCTGGGAGAAGATAGTTATGAGTCTAAACATTCCATTCAAGTTTCATGTGCTTTCATCAGGCCTGGATGTGCAAGGCTTCAGAGACGAGCTTGAAGGAGCCCGCGGCTACCAAGAGTTCCAGCTTGCAAGAGCCTATGAGTCAAAAGCAAACGAAACCACCATAACCGAAATACAAAGAAAGATCAGCGTAATCCAGGCAAGAATAGATAAAATATCGCAGGGCGAGAAGCCAATTGCAACAGTGATGTACTTGGAAACAACGGCTGTGGCCGTGAGTGAAAAGGCTGCAATCGATATGCTGAATGCACAAATCAACCAACTTAGCGTTGCTTTCGGCTCGTTTGATGTACAGCTGAACAGGATAGTGGGAAGAGAGCTCTACACGCTATTCAAGTTTAGCTTCTCGCTTCCCCCTACATATGAGAAAATGACAACTTACTTCCAGTTGGAGGGCTAATGTTAAAAATTTTAATTTCAATCATGATAGTATGGCGACAATATTAAGGCTTCAACGAATAATGAGCAACGAAATAGCAAAGAGGGTATTTTTGTCAAGACCGCCAGAGCCCCCCTCAAGCGTCCTTCTCAACGATCCGTTTACCGCAATTTACATCGGCATGACCAAGATATTCAAGGTTCCCTTCAGCTGGTCCTTCATGAACCTTACAAATCCCCACATAGCTGTGGTCGGGATAACAGGCGCTGGCAAAAGCTACCTGGTAAAAACATTCCTGACGAGGGCAAGTTACATATGGAACACAAACGTGGTCATAATAGACTGGGCCTCGGAGTACAAGGCATGGGTCAGGCAGAGCGGTGGCACCATCATAGCGCTCGGCAAGGGCGATTACCTTAACATACTCGATCTGTCTGGAATGAGGCCGCTTGACAGGACCAAACAGATCGTAACCTCCTTTGAGATACTGACAGACCTTAGCGAGTATCCTGAGCAGCGCAGGCTTACAGAAGAAGCCATAGAACAAGTGTACACGAACGCAGGATTTATACTTTCTGAAAAAGCACCGCCGAACATGGAGGTGCCGACTTTAAAGGACGTGATAACAATACTTGAAGAGCAATTGACTGAAGGAACATACCAATACCCCGCAGAGCTTGAAAACGCGATATACAGGCTCAGGCAGTTTGCAAGAGAGGGCGAAGACTTCTTTGCGCAAAAGAGCACCCTAGACTTGGCAAAGCTTGCCGAATCCGGTCTTGTTGACATAGACCTGTCCAAGCTGCCTGACGAACGCTTCAGGGCCCTGGCAGCGCTTTTCATGCTCCAAACCCTAAAAGAAAAAATGCGTGTTGAAGGGTTCAGCGAGGTCAAAGGACTCAAGACAATAGTCGTGCTTGATGAGGCATGGAAGGTCGCAAGCGACGAGAAGAGCGATGCAGTTTCAATAGTCAGAGAGGGCAGAAAATACCAGTTTGGGCTGATAGTCGCATCGCAAAGCCCTACAGACATCAACGAAGCGATATTCTCAAATGTGGGTACAACCTTCATGTTTAGAATAAAGTTCGAGCGCTTCCTTAACTACTTGCAAGGCTCCTTAAACTTCTCGCAGTTCATAAGATCCGAGGTGAGCAACTTCGGGGTCGGGCAGGCTGCGGTTGACATGGCATTCCAGACCGCTCTCAGGTTCCCTGACATTTTCGTGCTCGAAAAAGTGAGGGGTGAGGAGCCACTGAATATTTATACCTTGGACATGTCTGATGTTCTGACACAAAGCGAGCTTTCCAGCCCCATAGTGCAGCGCGACTATCAGTTTGAAGAGGACGAGCTCAAGAACAAATTCATAGAATACAACATCAGCGGCGAAGCGATAACCGCAGTTTTGGAGGTAATGAAGGCCCAGAACAGAAACGTTAAGATTTTAGACTTTATAAGACTCCTTACTGAAAACGGAGTCACCGCCCAAGAGGTAGTGTCCTTCCTAAAAAGCCTGAGCATAGAGGACATCTTAATAACAAGAATCATATCCGCAGCAAGTGTTACAAATGCCTGAAACATATACGATAAGCAGGGACGAGCTGAGAAGAGTTTTGGTAGCATTCAGAGTGAGCGAGAAGGCGATAGCAAGGCTCACTGCTGATATGGAGAAGGCGCACAGGCACATGAACATCGTATCGTTTGCCTCCATACTGGAAAAGTTGGATGTAAGCAGGCAGACGATGAGCCAGATATTCAGAAGGCTGGGCATGGACGAGATTACAGTGAATAAGGCGTTCAACATGGTTGATGAGGAGAAGATGCTTGCTGAATCAGGCAGGCTTTACGAAGCAACACTAGACACAAGCTGATATGATGCGCGAAGATAGATGCATAATCTGCGGGGAAAAGAGGCCAGGCCTAGAAGTAAGGAACGACCACATATTAGAGTCAATAAGGTGGTTCAAGCGCAACGTCACAAAAAACGAGAAGGGCTACCACCTCATTGTCTGCAAGGAGTGTTATAGAACATACAAAAAGGCCAGAGACTCCTATGTAAGAAGACAGGTTTTGTATACGATATTAGGCATAGTGTTTGCGGCGTTCATTACTGTATTTTCGGCCAACAGGCTTGAGGCACTTCTCATGGGACTTGGTATAATTATTTTCCTGTACATGCTATCGCTTGCCAGCTACATGCCCGACATAATATCATCAAGCAATAAGGAATAAAGCCGCAACTTCATGCGCGTTCTATGATAAACTCGCTTGGAACCTTTCTACCATTAGGAAAATCATCATCGCTTTCATAATGGCGTTCTATGTGCAAAACACGCACACCATCCTCAAAGTTTTTTATACTGTTGATAAAATCACCCAGTGCCTTGCCCTTTGCCTCTGCAAGCACTTCAACGCTGCCGTCCTTCAGATTTCTCACACTGCCTTTTATTCCATACCTGTCTGCCATGCTCTTCACAAAGCTTCTATAGCCGACTCCCTGCACCAAGCCGTGCACTATGAGCAAGATTTTCATATCGACCACAAAACAGTTGTATTTAAGCCAAATCATAATGTTTTTAAATGCCAATTGCTATCAGCATATTGATAATGTAAAAGTTTATAGGCTTTTACAGAAATATAACCTGATTGCATGGCAACCGATGCATCCCTAAGCCCAAACATCTCAAAATTCAGTATAAATGGCGCGCTTACCGGCAGTTTTCCTGCGATTGAAAGCAGGCTTTCAACAATTCAAACACTTTTGATCAAGCAGAATCCGGAAGGGCTGGTGGTGCTATCTGTTGAAAGCCGTGACATGGAAAAGAACCCGTTCCTGTTTTTTATCTTTACGTTCAAACAAAACGGCATAGACGTTCAATATTCGATAGCTCCTGATGCGAGTGAAAAGCTGCGCAGGCTGTATGTTCTAAAAAACCTGCTTAGCCTTCTCTCTCTTATAACAGATAATTATTCCGTAGATCAGCCAACCTTTTTCCAGTATGTGGATTCTGCAATAGACGATGTGCTAGGCTCTCTCTCACAGAGCTACAGCGCCCTTTTCAACAACTACGATTCACTATTCAACGAATACAGGGAAACGAAGAGGCTGAACATAGAGCTAATGCAGTCAAACAAAAACCTCTCAGTAAAGGCTACCCAACTAAGCAAGGAAAGTGACGAGCTGAAGGCCCGCTTGTCTGCGCTTGAAACCTACTCAGAGGAATCCTTGATGGTTATGATACAGGATTGGCTAGAGGCGCACAACAACACCATAGACATAGGCGAGTTCTCCAAAACATACAGGGTGATCCAGCCTAGAGTGGAGCAGGTTCTCAACAAAATGGTGGCGCAGAGCTACATAGAATTCAAGGGCTAAGCACATGAAATATATCGCAAAGATAAACAAAAGAGTAAGCTACGTGCGCGTATACACCGTGGTAAAAAAGCTGGGCAGAAACGAAAACTTCTTGACGAGCCTGTTCATAAAAGCGCTTAACATAAAAATATTCAACAGAAAGCAGGAAGCAGAGCAGGCTGCTGGGTGATTTTCTGGTCAAGCTCAGACAATTGCCGTTCATTAACCGCATACCATTGCCGTTGCTCGTCATCATTGCGATAGTTATTATCCTGTCAATCGTATTGCTTTCGGTTAGCTTCTATATTTCTGCATTAAAGCAATCTGCAAAGGGCGTAGTGCTGGTGCAGGGGGAGCCAAGCATACAGGCATATATAACAGGGCAGAATCTGCTGTATTATAATGAAAGCACCTCGTTTGTGCCGTATGTACTCCTAGGCTATTCGGCAGGCAACCTCTCTGTATTAAACTTTAACGCAACGCTTTTCAAGCGACCATTGCCCAGGGCAGCCTACATACTAAACTTCTCTAACCAGTGCTTTAACTGTTATGACGTTTACACCGTGGCAGGCACCATTCAGAGCGCGCTTTACAGCTACGGCCTGCAATACAACCTCACCGTAGTTTCCCAACCATTTCTCTCTAGTATAGAAAACAACTCGATACTTATCGTTCTTAACGGCCTTTTGCCGAGCTTCATGCTAAACAGCTCTAATAATAGCTCTACGGTACTGCAAAGCCTGCTTGACAGAGGCATAAGCATAGTGTATGTGGGTCAGAATTTCTCAAGGTTGTTAAAGCCTGGAGACATAATAGTGCCAAACCACCAAATTATCGGGCAGTATGCAACAGTATCGCCGCGCAATTTACTGCAAAACAAAGTCATGGTGAACCCGTTCTATTTTTCTAATGCCACTTTCTACTTTGTCAACGGTTCAAGGTATGGATCTGCAACATATACGAACATTGCAAACGGTTCGATAATGGCATTCTCCAACTATCTTAACACATGGCCAAATGCAACCGATGCGGGCATTGACATAGCCAGATCAATAGCGCAACTCTTCTGGATTCCAAAGTATTCCTCCGGAACAGCGCATGTTGCTGTAAGAACCAACCCTGTTGCTGGGAATATCGGAGTTCTGCTGAATTCAACGCCAGTAAGTCTGGCTTCCGTAAATGCCATAGTATTGGCAGGCAGAATAAACTCAGGCCACGGCAGGGTCGTAATATCAACCTCATCAAACTACACTCTTAGCAACAGCAGTGCTTATCAATACGTCAACTACACGCCCTCATACATAATAAATGGCAATTTATCAATGCCCGCCTTCGTCATATCCGGCACCAGTGCGTATATTACCCTGCAGATATCAACCAATTACTCAACACCAACATACGTGCGCCCCCATCTTAGCGTGTATTCCATAAACAAAGCAGTATCAATAGGGTCGATACCATTGCCTTACACGCAGATTACTGGCAACTTTACGTTTATAAAACCCTTGAGCTTCTCACTCTTGGCCCCGGGCGGATATATACTCTCGCTTGAAAACTTCTCCAACAACCAGTACGCAGCGGCATACTTTCAGGTTCCTAATGTTACAATAGCGCTCACAAATGCAAACTACACCGCAAACAGGTATGAGTTTGATATCAGCGAGCTCGCCACGCCGCTCAACCAAATTCCATACAAACTTTCTTTGAATGGCGGGTATCAGACCAACGGCACGGTAATAGGCGGCAAGATAAGCTACGCACTTCCGAAGGGCCTGCCACAAATATATGGCGGGCTTAATTTCACATTCGATATGCTTTCAACCCACATATCATATGTGGCAACCAACCCAGCCCCAATCCTTACGATAAACGAGCAGTATGTAGAGATAGGCGTTGTTGCGGTCTTGGTATTTATACTTACTATGTTTGTAAGGGCCCCGCAGACAGACGAGTTTTACATAGATGTGCCCAACCTTCCAAGAAAGCAGATCACAGATATAAAACTTTCTCCGGTGACACTCATAACCGCCTTTGATAAGCTGAACAGCTACTATCACTGGCGCTATATGCCTTTAAACCCAAACGAGGTCAGGATAGGAGTAGCAAACAGCATTAGGTACAAGGGCATGCCTGTAAACCTGACCTACAACAACGTCGAACTTCTTTTAGATCAAATGGTGCAAAGGGGCGAGCTTGCCAACACCGAATATTTTTACACACCAAAGCAGTGGCTGGATCAGAGCGGCCATGATATAGAATACCTTGTAATATTCAAAAAGCTTAGAATGTATCTGATAACCCATGCAATGGTGTTTACAGACCTAGATGCAAGTCCAGCAGCGGACATGGTGGTCGCACTGCGTGACGAGCACGTCCATGTAATGATATATTCAGAGACAAGCAAGTTCAAGAGGGTGCCGGTGTATGAAAATTCCATAACATACATAGCGTTTTTAAATGCGGAAAAGCTCGAAGCATTTAAAAACACACTATACAAGGCAAACTCGCAAGAGGCTGAGGCGCTCAAGCTGTACATGAGTTCTGGACGGGTCAGGCTTCTCGACGCCGATAATCCAGAGAGCCTCTTGATGTAATTTAACTGTTTTTGCGATTGTATGACAAAACAAAATCTCAGCATAAACAAGAAAGATCTTAAAGAAGACAAGCCGGTAAAGGCGGCGCTTGCGGGCAGAAGCCTGGTGGTCGTGCTGCACAAAGGAAAGGTATACGCGCTCAATTCAGTGTGCACACACGTGGGCGGGCCTTTGGAAGAGGGTACCATCGAAGGCAATGAGATTGTATGCCCGTGGCACCAGGGCAGATATGACATAAAAACAGGAAAAGCCGACCCAGAGACCAACTGGGTGCACGATACGCAGTCTTATAGAATAGAAGAGGATAGCAGCGGGGAGCTGTTTGCTAATATTTAGTTGTCATGCAGCAGATGAGCCCTCCCTTCCTTGTGCACTTTCTTCACCCTGCTTGAGTTTCGGGTAGTGCTTGGCAATCAGCTTCTCAAGCCTCTCTTCTATCTCTTTTTCATCGGTGCTTGTGAGCTCTTCAAGGTCTGTCGCTAACTGTTTGGTGTAGCGCATTATTGTCTTGTATTTGTTTTCCTCGATGCTTTTGATCTGTCTGCCTCTCACGTATCTCTGCATGGATCTTGCTGCCTCCATCAAGGCGAGCTTTATCTCGTCCACTATCTCATCCTCTTGCGCTATCGCCTCTTTACCAACACCCGCATACGGTATGTAAACAGAAGAGATGTTGACGAAAACGCTTATCGGTTGCGTATCTATGTCTAGGTTATAGCGTTTCCATTGTATGCCCCTGACCGCTTCTGTTATCGCACAGCTGCCACTGTCAAACATCAGTGGCACCCTGTTTGCAAACCTCATTATGCTCGCCATCTGGGTATCCTCGACCTGCCTGCCAGAGCCACCGCCGTATGCTATGCCAACCTCCACTACAAACGGTATGCCGCCCTTGAAGACCTGCGGCTTCCTCTCAACAACGCTTATGAACTCGGGATTAAGTATGCTCCTTAAAGCAATTTTTATTTGATCGGCGCCTATGCTAGTTACAGAAGCAGAATCAGGAGCAATCCATTTTACGCTCTGAACCGCCTTTACAAGCTCCTCGGCCTCAGGCCATGTGAGCTGTTTCGGGTCCTTGCCCAGATCGAAGCTGCATATCTTTTGCATCTCTTCAATCTTGTTTGGCGTTGTTCTTGCAAGGCTTTCAATCATAAATGAGGAAAGCTTTCTGCTCTCGCTGGTATGCGCAAGCTCTAACAGATCGTTGATAGACAAGCCAAGAGGATGCGGCTTGGTGGCCTTTGGCCTTTCCGACCTCTTTTCTGAAGACCTTACAAAAATGTACTCCTTGCCAAGGGGGTCTGTGAAGCTTATCTGCACTTGAGGATTTGCAAGTGCCGTCCTTTTTACGTATTCTAAAATGCCATGCTCGCTATTCTCGTACTTGACTCCGGCAAACTCTCCTTCTACAACAATGCCAGTGCCATCGCGGTCTATGTCTATAACATTGCTCACTATCGGCTTGTTGTGTATGGTGTCTATTGAAAGGTTGCACTCGAATGCTGCTGTGCTTGTGTATGATTTCACATGCACAGGCTTGCCTGTTGTAACCTGTGAAAAGAGCGTACAGCCTGAAGCGCCGATGCCCTGCTGGCCCCGCTGCTGTAAATGCCTATGGAACTTCGTACCGGATAATATCATAGCAAGGGCCTTGCCAATGTATTTCTTTGGTATGCCAGGGCCATTGTCCCTGACCGTTACGCTGTATCTGTTTTCTGCAATCTGGCCTACCTTGACGTTTATGTCCGGTAGTATGCCTGCCTCCTCACAAGCATCAAGAGAGTTTGTGATATACTCATGCACGACCGTTACAAGCGACCTGACCATGCCTGCATAACCAAGCATCTGCCTGTTCTTCTTGAAAAACTCGGCTATCGAGTGCTCCCTGAAGTCCTTGAATATCTCGTCTGCCGTGGGCATCGTATCACAAACTCCTGTTTTTATTTTTCCTGTGTGCTGCGGCCATGCGATCGTAGGCAAGCCTGTGAGAGCCGCCCTCTATTATGGTCCTGGCTGCGGTCTCAGCCTCATAAATTTCGTCCATCTGCCCTATAAAGCTTATCACGTTGCCAAATATGGCAATATGGGCAGAGCTCATAAATTCTATGTGCTTTTTGACCCTGCCCTCCCTGCCTATGAGCCTCGCCTTCATGTTCAGGATGCGTTTCTTGTTGCGCGTATACTCGTTCATGTCTATCGATGAAAAATAAAATTTGGCGTTGAGCAATTTTTCGGCAGTTGTAAGCGGAAAGCCCCTTCCAAACGCCTGCACTATCATCGTAAGCTGGTACTCGCCAAACGGATCACCGTTTATTACTACTACATTGCTTTCTATTTTAGCGGTGCATGAGCAAGTCTTGCATAGCCTTTCAAGCTCTGCATTGTTTTCTTTAAGTGCACTAGCCCTTCTGCTAGGTATGTAGATCTCTTGCATGGCAATCATTCGAAGGGTCGCAGATAGTGTTTGCAAGCAAAAACTAATAAACTTTATCTCGGAACCCTGCAAAATTTGAACCAGAGTAAAGCACCGCACCAGAAGGGTTTAAAAGGCTTGTAATATAGCTGATTTACCAATAACAACTAGGTGTAACTGTGGCAAATCCTGAAGACAATAGTGTTAGCAGCCAAGCAATAAGATTGGACGTTAGCAAATTAGGCAAGGCACAAATCCAGGTTGAAGATCCCGTGCTTGCGCCCTATCACAGAAGCGTCGAAGAAATAGAGAGGATGCCTGTAATAGAGGAAACCCAGACGATATGCCCAGAGTGTAAGCTGATTGTTCAAGGCATAATTTACAAAGACGGCGAGAATGTAATGATAAGAAAAAGGTGCCCAGAACATGGCTTGGTAGTAGAAAAGTACTGGGAGGACTATGACATGTACATGAAGATGCGCAGGTACAACTACTTCGGCAGAGGCTTTGACAACCCTAATCTCATAACAGAAAACCAGGGTGCAAACTGCCCAATGGATTGCGGCATGTGTACGAGGCATTACTCCCACACAGGCCTTGCAAACGTTGTTGTAACAAACAGGTGCCATCTGAGCTGCTGGTACTGCTTCTTCTATGCAAAGGAGGGCGAGGCAATATACGAACCCAGCCTTGCGGAGTTCAAAAGGCTGTTTGAAAACCTCAGAAACCAGAAGCCGATACCGGCAAATGCGATACAGATAACCGGCGGCGAGCCGCTCATGCATCCCCAAATCATTGAGATCATAGCGCTAGCGAAGAAGGCAGGCTTCGATCAGATACAGCTCAACACCACAGGCATAAACCTTGCCAATAATCCAAATCTTGCCCTGAAGCTCAGGTATGCTGGCACCAGCACGCTTTACATGAGCTTTGACGGTGTTTCAAAGAAAACAAACCCTAAGAACCACTGGGAAGTGCCAATGACGCTCGATGCCTGCAGAAAGGCGGGCATAGGCGTCGTGCTTGTGCCAACAGTGATAAGAACAATAAACGAGCACGAACTTGGTGCCATGATCAACTTTGCCCTGAACAACACCGATATAGTGAGGGCGGTGAACTTCCAGCCTGTATCGCTTGTAGGAAGAATGCCCTCGGGGCTTAGGGAAAAGCAGCGCATTACCATACCCGGCGCGATAAAGCTGATAGAGCAGCAGACTAATGGTGTAATAGCAAAAGAGGACTGGTTCTCCGTGCCCTACATTGGCGGCATAAGCAGGTTTATAGAAGCCCTATCAGGCTCATATAAGTACGACATGTCGGTGCACTTCGCTTGCGGGGCGGGCACCTACCTATTCCTCGACAGCGACAACAGGATAGTGCCGCTTACGAGATTTGTTGATGCTGCGGGCTTGGTTGAGCATCTGCAAAACGCAGTAGACAAGATGGAGGGCAAGCCAATGCTTGAAAGAAGGCTTATAGCACTGAGGACATTGCTGGGCTTCAAGAGGTTTATAGACAAGAAGACCCAGCCAAAGTCAATAAACTTTACCAAGCTAATGACGTCCATATTTCTGAAGCGCGACTTTGCAAGCCTCGGTACGTTCCAGATGAAATCGGTATTCCTTGGCATGATGCACTTCCAAGATGAGCATAATTATGACATACACAGGGTAGAAAAATGCGAGATACACTACGCGATGCCGGATGGCGAGGTGCTGCCTTTCTGCACATTTAACGTGTTTCCAGAGATATACAGAGACAAGATCCAGCGGCAGTACAGCACACCCGCGAAGGAGTGGCAGTCAACCCATCCGGATTGGGGCTACCAGAAAGACAAATATGTCAGGAATGTTAAGGCGTTGGAGGCAATGCCGGCATATAGGAAAACCTACGGCAAGATGGTGGATTACTTTGCCTTGCCCGTAAATGGCGGCAGGGGCGTTGCAAACTTCGCAAATGAACAATTTGAGGTGCTTTAGTTGGACAAAACATCCAAAGAACCGCAACAGGGCGCATATCTCAAAGACCTGCAAGCCCAGCAAAAGATAGACCAAAAGGCGATAGAGCATCAATACATCATAGAAAACGGCGAAAAGGTAAGGCTGCCCTACAGGGTAATCAGAAGAGTGGTTTTCTCAGATCTTAAGAAGAACGAGCTTGCCGATGTACCCCATTCCGCAAGATTGCAATACAGGCTCATGCTAAAGGATGCGATATTAAAGGCATCCGTCCAGTTCTCAAGAAGCAGCATAGCGATAATATACAATCCAAAAAATGCAGACAACCTAAGGGAAAAGACAAGTCTTGAAGAAATCATAAAGTTTCTTGCAAAGGAGGGCGTGCACGTCGATAAGACTCAAACAGACGACCAGCCCTACGACTATTACAAGAATTTCTATTCCTATGCGTTCAATCCTCCATCAATAAGGGAGCATGTACCATACAGTTACACTCCTGAAGAGTGGAAAAAGATGAAGCCAAAGTGGGAAGTACAAAGAGCCAAAAACAAAAATAAGTCAGAAGAAAAATTCAAACAGTTCCAGGCAAGCTACATTGCAGAGCACCCAGAGCTCGCCAAAGAACTCAATGTTGAGGCAAAACCATAGAATAGAACAGCATTATCCTAGCCCATACTCTTAATTTCGAGCTTGCTTAGAGCTATCAGCTTTGATCAAAGAGGCCCCCTTAAGCCCAAGCCCTTTTATGCCCTATTACGACGACAAAGCACCTAAGATTTGTTTAAAAATCCAAAATCTGTTTAATAATTGAAAATTTTGTTTAAAAATCAATTATTCCGCCTTTCCATCCAAAAGCTCTTGGACCGATATTAAATTTGCTCTTGTTTGCAAGTAGAGTCACGATTTTTACACACATACATGTATGCGAATGTTAGTACTCAGTAAATTGCTCTTGGTCGTACAATCTTGAAATTACCTCCCTCTATTCTAATTGCTTTGCCATGCACGATAGCGTCGGCAATCTTTTTTCTTGCTGATGAAACCAGTCGGTGGAAGGTTGGCTGAGAGATGCCCATCTTGTTTGCGCATTCTTCTTGTTCTAATCCTAGCAAATCTTTTAACCTAACAGCCTCAAACTCATCCACCATTAGCGAGGTTTCATCCAAATCCACCATCCTAATTCCCGCTGGTTTGAAGTAGGTGACGTTGGGTCGTAAGCCTACTCTTCTGCACAATCTAGGTCTTGACGTGGTCATTCACCGCAGGTAACGTTGGGCTGGCATCTGGTAATGAGTTGATTGGTGGTCACGTAGGTAGCGTTTTGCCCCTTGATCCAGTCCAAGAACTCGGTGAAATTGCTCCACCAGCTCTGGTTTCCGACAAGCATGGACGCATGAAACTCAGTAACGAAAGGCGTTCCTTGCTGCTGGCTCATGGTGAAATAGCTTTGTATTGTCTCCCGCCACTGCTGTGCATTCTTCCCAGAGGCATTCAATGCCGCATCGCATAAGACATACCCGTTCACTCCCTCTATGGAAACCACATAAAAGCCATACTTGTTAGAGTAGTAGGGAATTGTATTCGCTTCCGGGTCCTGGTTGGTTACGAAACTTCCGTCCCACTTGAACCCTAGATCCTTGACAATCTCATTCGTGTAGTTGTTTTTGCTGAATCTTTGGGACCTGAAACCATCAACGCTGTGACCTAGGCAGGCCTGGAGAGCGGTTTTGGAGCTGTTTATTATGCTCTCCTGTTCTGCTGGAGGCAGGGTTGCGAGCTGGATGAGATTTCCGTTAGCATCCTTTTTGTAAACATAGGCTGCGATTTCATAGCCCTTCTGGTCCAATTCCCTTAAAAGGGAGCAGTTCTGAGCTACTATGGTGCTGTTCACAAAAATGGTGGCGTTGGTGATGTTCCTCCCTTCCAGCGCCGCAACAACTCTCTCAAGTGCGGTCGAGTTATACATCTCTGTTATTTGCAGGTTCGTCAGAACCGCCTTGTAGTTCTGATAAGGCTTGGCGATGAATATCCACAGCAAAACCATAAAAGCGAGAACTGCCACGATCCCTAGAAAGAACTCCTTTCTCATTTTACTGCCTTCTATAGGTATCCTGATTACTGGTATCCTGATTACTGGTATCCTGATTACTTGATTTCCTTTAGGCGTTTCTCTATCTCCTGCTTTTCCAAATCAATCTCTTTTAGTTCTGCTTCAAGGATCCTCTTTTCGTCTTCTTTTGTTAGGGTTACTTGACTTCTAAATCCAAAACCCCTCCCGTAACCTCTACCAAACCCTCTTTGCATTCCGCAACCGCAAGGTCCAAGCCCTCTTCCTGTAAGAGGTCCTAAACCCAAAGGTCCTGTTCTATCTTGTCTTGGCATTTTGTTCACCACTTATTATGAATATATATCCATAATAATATTTAAACCTTTCGTTTCCTCACACCCAAAATAGTGGGCTATTTGTATAGCGTTGCCTAAACACATTTTCGTAGTTCTTATTTACAGGATGTAAACTTAAACTACTTTCCATTTTGTGCGCCTAAGAAGTTGGGCTCTATCCCAAGCCTTCAAACCCATTTTATATTCGGATCGTCTTTACCTTATAAACTTTATCCGAATATCCGTTTCTCTCGTCAAAAAGAGTGAGGGGCAGGGAGCCCACCTATTTTAATTGAATATTTTTGGCATGTTTTTTGTTTATGCGAATATTATGCTACCTTAACTTACCCCGTTTTTCCAGTATTTCTTGGGAAATTGCAGATAAACTCATGCTCTTGCTACGCCGCAATGGACGCATTAGATTAGGTAAGGCATGTTATTGATAATTTTTAATTCTGCGCAAACCACAGGTTCCTCTAGCCTGAAATTCGTCAAGACGTCTGGGTGCAGTTCACCAAAGTGCCCGATCACCCTTCCCTTAACTTTTATTACCGCATATCTTCCATCTATGAACGAGCCATTCACACCCTCTTCTATCTGATAGTCAAGCTTCAGATAATCCAATACCGCCTCAACATAGCTTTTTGCCTCAGAAATGTTTGCCTTCGAATGCTCGCTGACGAATGCAAGATTTATGCTCTCCTTCGGATTTCCATCTATCGCAAACACGCCGCCTATTTCAAATAACCTTTGAGGCATCTTCTCATGGGTCGTTGAACTAAGATTTTGCAGCAATGATGGCACCATGCTCTGCCTGAGCACGGTATAGCTTTCAGTCTTTGAGTGCAGAAGCTTTATGACATTCTTCTGCTCTGGCATGTTCATGTTTTTGAATTGGATCTCTTCGTTTGAAAGATAAGTATTAAGGGCCTCGAAGAAACCCAGACCTAGCATAAAAATTGAAACTGTGTTCACGCGTGCTGAAACAGAGTTTTGCACTCCATGCCTGCCATGCAGCACAGGTTCAGGCCTTATGTTGTTGTAGCCGTAGGCTATCGCTATGTCTTCTATTACATCCTGCTCGTTGAAAACGTCAATCCTATAGGGTGGCACTTTAACAACAAGCGTACCTTCAGAGCCATCAACAACATAACCCGCCTTGTTTGCAAGTTCTCTAATCCTTGGGATCTCTGCACCAATGGTTCTACTGACGCTATTGGGTGTGATCTTAATTTCCCTGTAACCCAGCATTGGTGTGGTTCGCTTTCCATTTTTATAATCTATAATTACAGGATAGATGTCAGAGTCCATATCCATGAGTGTGCAGGCCAAAAGGTTTGTTACCGCCTCAACCGTCTTGATGTCGATCCCTGTAACGTCTATCAAGAGACTTTTTGTTGATGTCGTGACTTTGGTTGCCTCAGAATTTATTATCGGTATCATGGATAGAATCTTTTCTGAGTCTTTTAGGAACGGATAAACTGTCTTGCCTCTGCCGCGTTCCACAGTATGGCTATACTCTACGCCCTTCTTATGCCCTTTAATGATTTCCTCAAAGCTCATCTTCTTGTCAGATCCGAGCGGCACAAAGCTTTCATTTTTAGAGGCGCCGTACTCCAGGCTGCCCTTTATAGCGTTGAGATTATGTATGCCTATTGCAAGTTTGCTCCTATCTCTGCCATATGTGTCTCCAAGCTTGTCTGTAAGGTTTATCAGGTATCTTAGGCTAGAGTCGGTTAGGCTTATGCTCTTTGCAACTATCGAGGCTATGTATGGCCTTACCTTTGACACGCTGCTATCTACCTTTATCGTTACTGCTGGTTCGTTTGTCAGCTTATAGCGCTCCTCTGGTTTCGCCTCGCCCTTTATATATTTCAGCGCACGCACCAGACCAAAGAAATCCAAAAGATCCGGCCTGTTCGGGGTTATATCGACTGTTACGGTGTCATCCGACCTGCCCGAAATATCCATACCCATAGAGTCTACAAGCTTTTCAAACTCCTCTACGCCGAAATGTCTCTTAATATCATTGATCTCAAAATTGACTGTTGCCAACCTATACACCCTGTAATCTTAAGTGTTCTCTCTCACGTAGCCAGTCTATATCGTTTTTATAAATGTCGCTAAGCGAATTCACCTTCAGCATGTTGAACATGAGCCTTTCAATCCCGCCGCCCCATGCAAGCACAGTTTTGTCACTCCCCAATGCCTTTGTTATCTCCTTTCTTATTATTCCTGCCCCGCAAAGCTCTATGCGGTCATTATGCTCCTTATCGAAATAGAATATCTCCATGCCCGGTTCTACAAAGGGGAAATAAGACGGCTTTATCCCAATCTCAATGCCAAGGCGCTTGTAAAACTCCTTTAGGGTGTGTATAAGATTTGCGAGGGTTAGGTTATCGCCTATGATTATGCCATCGTATTGGTAAAGCTCAGCCAGGTGCTTGTAGTCGCCGCTCTCGTTCCTGAAAATCCTGCCAATAGAGAATACCTTTATGGGGTATTCCTGTTTGTCAAGGTCAGCAAAGTTCTTAATGTAATGCGCAGAGACTGATGTATTATGGGTTCTTAGTAGTGCCTGCTTTGCAACCTCCTCGCGCCATACCGGACCCCAGCTCTTCTTGTGCATCTTCTTTACCCTGCTGAGCAGTTCTACGTCATCAATATCGATGGTCTTCGGATTTGAGAGGAAGAATGTGTCTTGCATGTCCCGGGTCGGATGGTCTTGCGGGGCAAACAAAACGTCGAAATTCCAAAATGCAGATTCTATTATCGGGCCCAAGCCTTCTATAAAGCCCATGCTTAGCCAAATCTCCCTTATAATATCTATTAGTTCGTGCATGGGGTGGAGCCTTGCAGAGTAAATCCTTTCTGAGGGCGCATTTATGTCGTATCTTTTCAAACCTCTTTTTTTCCAATCTTTTGTAAGGATCATCTCTCTCGTGAGCTGCCCGATGCTCTGATCGTTGCTTGGCAATTCTAGCATGCTCATCCCTATTGGCGTGATCTCAACAGATGTTATTTTTCTAAGCTCTTTTAACAGCAGAAGCCCCCTCTTCTCGAGCACCCCAACAGTACTAGCATTATCCTCTATGATATCGTTCTGCTGTTCTTTTGGCGTGGCGCCTATCGTCTTGAGCACCACCTTTGGATGGTATTCCTTCGCATCTTTAGCGACCTTAGCACCGCCCTCGCTAAGCTTTACCGTATTGCCTGTCATTAAGATCCAGCCGTTGCGCTTTGCCCAACTAAGCGCTATGCTGTTCTTTATGCTGTTTAATGCAAGGCTGCCTTTGCCCGCAAGCTCTTTCAAGAGCAGCTCTTCAGGAAATAAATTAAGGTCGGCTTTACCCTCATCTGTAAGTTCAGCAAATCTTATTTTTGCTGATTTGAGTTCAATTGCTTCTTTCTGGGCAAGTCTATCCAAGACCTGTGCAAGTCCGGCGTCATTCATGCCTAGCCCGCTCAACCCTTCAAACACCTCCTTTGGGTGCTTTTTAAGATATAGCAAAACCTTCTCTTCATCAGCGTTCAAACATTCACCGGCGTTAGCTGCTCGCTTTGAAATATGTGTAGAGTATCAGGCCTATTATGACTAGCGCTACCAGTATGTATGAAAATACCCCCAGTATGTTGTACACGCCCACAAAGAAGCCTATAACCTCATCCCCAAGACTTTCGTGTATCTCGTATGTCAAGCTGAATTTGGACAGGGGCTCACCATTATACCACGAGAGCTTTGTTATATTTTTATAATTGTTGGAGAAAGAGTTTGCAGGAGCATCTGGTATGGGATACACCTGTCCTATAATAGAGCCCCGAGGCAAGATAATGTTCAATGTTGTATTTTTCGGTAATACTACGCCGATCTGCGTATGTTCAAAGTTTAAGACACTTGAATTAAACGTGTACATGAAAGCCCTGGGTGCGATTTGCTCTACTGTTGTTACATTGCTTATAGAATAAAGCATCAGCAGTACCGTCTTGCCATTACCTCCAGACGTCATTACCAAGGGCCCTGGAAGAAACCTAAAGTTCTGCACCCCCAACCTTGAGTTTAAGACATGCCATACAAGCTTAGGCCCGATTAGAGCCTGCCAGGTGCTAAGCGTCAGATTTAATGCAACCCGGTCTGTCTGGTATTGCGAAATGGATGCATTGCTGACGACAACGTCAAGGAGTTCTGTTACCTGAGCCGTATTGTTTTTGTTGAGTGCGATTGTGGTGTTAAGGTTTGTTACTGTATATGAGGCATAGCCGTAGCTCAAAAACAGCAACGCAATGATTAGAGGCGCCAGCATAGCAAGCCTGTTCAAATTCTTCACCTAACATATCTCTATTTTTAGAGTAATAATAAATAGCTTTTGATGGCAGTGCAATAGCTGTAAAATTGTCTAATTTTTAGGCAAGAGTTCCACGCCCTTTAGGTCGTGGATGAATTGCACTCTACGATCCGATAAATACTATTTCTTTTTCATCGTTATTCCGTTAATGGCAGCGTGCCGCAGGTTTACTGCGAC
>Ga0315282_10002814_pt1 | contig 31562 bp, 31 predicted proteins | sample YL17G07_20_MG_FD_203693 | JGI IMG/M metagenome (GOLD analysis project Ga0315282, IMG submission 203693) | Sediment microbial communities from Yellowstone Lake, YNP, Wyoming, USA - YL17G07_20 | ecosystem: Environmental > Aquatic > Freshwater > Lake > Sediment | place: USA: Wyoming | collected... | reverse complement strand
CGTGAAACCTCGGCGGTGAATAGATACCTCGAAGTGAACGGAAAAAGGGACTGCAACATTCGCTTACTGAAGGTCGACGAACCACTGATTCCGGAACTCCCGACAGAGGAAGAATTCTTGGCCATGGTGGCGGCAGCGAGAACGGACAGTGACCCAATCTTGAGCATACGGGATGCCCTCATTCTCTCGCTGACGGGAGACAATGGTCGCCGGAGTGGTGAGATTCGCAAACTCAAAAAGAACGACGTGAACCTGACGACTTGCGAGATCACCCTACGGAACGTCAAGGGTGGAGGGAATCACACACTCGGCATCAGTGACGCCATCGTCGAACTCTTCAAAGAGTATTTCGCGGTTCGGCCTAAGGGAATCAATGAGAAGACGAAAGACGGGTGGATCAATCACGATGACTACGCCCTCTTGACTGAGAACAGGAGAAGACTGGACGCAGGTGTCGTGTATCGGGTTCACAAGAAATATGCCGCGAAAGCCGGCATGAAGAAACCGATCTGGCCCCACCTCTTACGGCACTTCTACATAACGAAGCTGAAAACGGCAAACGCCCAAGACAGGGTCGTTCAGAAGATCGGTTGCTGGAAGTCTCGCGACATGATCTCCCGCTATGACCATGCACTCAGTGGTGAGGTAGCGGAGACGGTTCGGCGGGTCAGTGCCTTCAACCAGAAACCAGACGACAAAGTGTTGCCAGCAGCACACGACGACGTCCCTGAGGACAAAGGAACATCGATTCAAGGGACCGAGGACGCCAGACTGAAACTAACCATGCTCCTCGTTGCTGGGAAAGTCGACCAGGAGACCTACAAGGTGGCCATGTACACCCTCAGTGGTGGGATCTTGGAGGAACTGCGATGACGTCGTATAATTCCGCCTTGATGACGTATAATTCTGGGTTGTGTGAAATAATCCTACTTATAGACTGCGCGTGCCCAATCCTTCATCGGATCGAGTTTTCAGAGCGGAAAAGTGGTATGAATCTGGTCCGCGTGGAAGACTATTTAAGGTGACGCCTGAGTTAATAACCCGGATGCGAGAAGGAGATTTTCCTGAGCTCAGTCACAACGCCATTCAGATCCTGGAGAAAAGGTACCTGAGAAAGGACGAGAAAGGAAAGGTCATCGAGACTCCGGATGAAATGTTCAGGCGCGTCGCCGACAACGTCGCGTCGGTCAACTCCCAGTACAACGACGGACGGAGTGTCGAGGACGAGTCCGCTGAATTCTGCAGGATGATGAGACGTCTTGAGTTCCTCCCGAACTCCCCCACGCTGATGAACGCTGGTACCGAGATACAGCAGCTGGCGGCCTGTTTCGTGATACCTGTGGAGGACTCGATCGAGAGCATCTACGACGCCGTCAAATACGCGGCGATCATCCATCAGAGTGGAGGAGGAACCGGTTTCTCCTTCTCAAGATTGAGGCCGGAGGGAGACATCGTGAAGTCCACCGGCGGAATCGCTTCTGGACCAGTCTCCTTCATGAAGGTCTTTGACGCGGCGACGGAGGCAATCAAACAGGGAGGAAGAAGGCGCGGGGCGTCGATGGGGGTGCTGAGGGTCGATCATCCGGACGTCGAGAGATTCATACACTCGAAGGAAGACCTCTCCTCCCTCTCGAACTTCAACATATCCGTCAGCGTGACAGATGATTTCATGGAAAGAGCGGAGAAGGGATTGGAGTACGGCCTCGTGAATCCCCGCACCGGCGAAGTGGTCGGCAAGCTGAACGCGAAGGATGTCCTCGACGACATCTGCAGGATGGCCTGGAAGACCGGGGACCCGGGACTGATCTTTATCGACACCGTGAACAGGATGAACCCGACCCCGGCTCTGGGGGACATCGAGACGACCAATCCCTGCGGCGAGGTCCCGCTGCTTCCGTACGAGGCGTGCAACCTGGGCTCGATCAACCTCGACCGAATCACAATCGAAGAGAAAGGAGGATATCAGCTCGACTGGGAGCGACTGAGGGATCTGGTGGATGCAGGCATCCGATTCCTTGACAATGTCATCGATGCCAGCAAGTATCCGCTTCCTCAGACAACCGAGATGGTGAAGAAGAACCGCAAGATCGGTCTGGGGATAATGGGCTTTTCGGACGTCCTGATGAAGCTCGGCATACCGTACGGTTCCGATGAGTCCCTTGCATTTGCCGAGAAACTAGTCATTTTCATAAAGGAAGAGGCGGAAAGAACGACGAGGAGGATCGGGAAAGAAAGGGGGGATTTCCCGAACATAGGAGAGAGTAGACACAAGTCCCCGCGCAGGAATGCCACGGTGCTCAGCATAGCGCCCACCGGCACCATAAGCATGATCGCCGATTGCTCGAGCGGAATAGAGCCTTTGTACGCGATATCCTACGCGAAGCATGTCCTGGACGGGGAGCACCTGCTGGAGGTCAACCGGGAGTTCATCCGGGTCGCGAAGAAAAGGGGATTCTACAGCGAGGAACTGATGAGATCGCTTTCCGTGATGCACTCCATCCAGAATGTCGACAGCATTCCCAAGGACGTCAGGGATGTGTTCTTGACTGCATACGATGTCGCCCCCGAGAGACAGGTGGAGACACAGGCTGTCTTCCAGAAGCACGTGGACAATGCCGTGTCGAAGACGATCAGTCTGCCCGAGGCAAGCACGCCGGACGACGTGAAAGCGATATATCTGGAGGCTTTCAAGCTCTGCTGCAAGGGAATAACAGTCTATAGAGAGGGGTCGAAGGCCGGTCAGGTCCTGACGACGATCGGGGACCAGGCCACCTGTCCGGAGTGTGGCAACTACCTCAGGGTCGAAGAGGGGGCCTTCGTCTGCCGAGTCTGCGGGTACTCGAGCAAGTGATCCCATCCAGACACTCGTCGACCGGTTCGCAGGCCTACACACCAGGAGTGAACGCTACGTTATCAGGCATGATAGCGGGGTCATCACCTTTATATTCGAAAAAGTGGAAACCCTCCCGTGCGACGGAGAAGTCGCCGTTCGGTAGTTCATCGCCTTCACCGACATGAACCTCCCGAAACGACAACCTGCCGTGGCTTCAACCATCATCGAACCTCTGCTCCCAAGACTTATCGCAGTGGTTTCCTCCCCCTAAGGATATGGATGGAGCCTCGGCACACTATTTTCGTGCCGCGAGCGGGGCTATTCCATCGTAATGAGGAGGTCGTCGCCTGGATCCGTTCATGGTGCGGGACATCTGATCAGTCATTGCAGACATGATGTGCAATTATGTTCATCAATACGCAGAAATGTTAAATAGTCCCTCAATATTACCACTCTCCCATGACATCCAATAACAATGACTTCAGAGTGCAGCTCGGAATCGAAGATATCCCGAGGAAGTGGTACAACATCGCATATGACCTTCCTGAGCCTTTGCCCCCTCCGCTGAATCCCCAGACGAAAGAACCGATCACGCCAGAGGATCTCAAGGCAATCTTCCCGATGGGACTGATCCAGCAGGAGGTCTCGACCGAGCAGTACATCGACATCCCGGAGGAAGTCAGGGATGCCCTCATACTGATAGGTCGCCCGAGCCCCCTGCAGCGGGCGAAGAGGCTGGAGGCTGCTCTGAAAACGCCCGCGAAGATTTTCTTCAAGCGCGAGGACCTGAGCCCCGCGGGCAGCCACAAGCCGAACACGGCCATAGCGCAGGCGTACTTCAACCTCAAGGAGGGGACGGAGAACCTGACAACGGAGACAGGTGCCGGTCAATGGGGCTCAGCGCTTGCCCTCGCCTGTTCGATATTCAATCTCACCTGCACGGTGTTCATGGTCCGATGCAGCTACGACCAGAAGCCCTACAGACGATACGTGATGGAGACATACGGGGCCCGTGTTTTCCCCTCCCCGAGCAATGAGACCAAGTTCGGTAGACAGCTTCTGGTAGAGAGACCAGATCATCCTGGGTCTCTTGGAATTGCGATAAGCGAAGCAATCGAGACTGCCATCAGCATGAAGAACACGAAGTACTCGCTCGGAAGCGTCGCCAACCACGTCATGCTCCACCAGACGGTCATCGGACAGGAGGTCGTCAAGCAAATGGAGATGCTGGACCTCACTCCCGACTACATGATCGGATGCGTGGGCGGCGGAAGCAACTTTGCGGGGTTCTCGTTCCCTATGATCGGAATGAAGTTGAAAGGGAAGGTGGACACCGAGTTCATTGCAGTCGAGCCGAGGTCGGTGCCGTCCCTGACCCGAGGCAAGTACGAATACGACTTCGGCGACACTGCTGGCATGACACCACTGTTCAAGATGTACACTCTCGGACACGATTTCATTCCCTCCCCGATCCACGCCGGAGGACTCAGATACCACGGGATGGCGCCGACGGTCAGTCTGCTAGCCAAGCTCGGCGCGATAAAGTCGGTCGCGTACGATCAGAACGACACTTTCTCCGCAGGCGTCATGTTTGCCAAGAACGAAGGGATCATACCTGCCCCTGAATCCAACCACGCCATCAAAGCCGCAATCGACCTGGCGTTGGAGGCGAAGAAGAAGAAAGAAGAGAAGGTCATCGTCTTCAACCTATCTGGACACGGCCTGCTCGACATGAGCGGGTATGCGTCCTACATCAGCGGGAAGATGAATTCCTCGGTCTGACGGAAACCGAAACACTGCAATCCGGGGACCCGCGCAAGCGGGCAATAGCACTATTATCCCTCCCCATTTTTTCTTATTCTGTTTTTCACAACCAGGCACAATAAGCCAAGAATCCGATGGAAAGATTGGGGGGCGAACCTTCTCGTCGACCAAAGCGATTTAGGTGCCGGAGAGCTCTACATTCAACGCTCCAAGGAGGATGACATCGAAATGCCGTACGCCATCATAGTCCACGGCGGTGCATGGGACATCCCTCAGAACGCGCATGAGACACACAAGAGCGGCTGTCTCAAGGCCGCCGACCTCGGATATCGTCTATTGGCAGACGGAGGATCCGCCCTCGACGCGGTCGAGGCGGCCGTGAGGTCGATGGAGGAGGATCCCACCTTCGACGCCGGCAAGGGTTCGTTCCTGAACAGCGAGGCTGAGGTGGAGATGGACGCGATGATAATGGAGGGCGGGGATCTCGACTTCGGCTCCGTAGCCGCGGTCCAGTCGATCAGGCATCCGATGACCCTCGCAAGAAAGGTGATGGAACTCTCACCTCATTGCATGATCGTCGGGGAAGGGGCGCTCAAGTTCGCAAGACATGTCGGTATGGACACTGTGACGACCGCCGAGCTTTTGACCGAGCGAGAACTCGAGCGCTGGAAGAAGATCAAGGCCGAACGCAAGTATGAACAGAGGAGGATATTCGAGGGCGAACCCAAACCATCGGAGAAGAGAGGGACCGTCGGGGCGGTCGCCCTGGACAAGAACGGGCTCATCGCCGCAGCGACCTCGACCGGCGGTACCCCGAACAAACTCCCCGGGCGGGTAGGGGACAGCCCGGTCGTGGGGTGCGGGACGTACGCGGACAACGGCAGCGCCGGGGTCTCTGCCACTGGGCTGGGGGAATCGCTCATGAAGGTCGTCCCGGCAAGGAGGGTCTGCGAAGACGTCGAGAGGGGGATGAACCCAATGGATGCGGCGTCCGAGACGATCAAGCATCTGGGGAAGAGGGTCGATGGACTTGGCGGGGTGATCGTCCTCGACAGAAACGGCAGGATCGGGTACTCCTTCAACACACCCCACATGGCATGCGCATACATTGATGTCGAAGGAAAGAAGACCGTGTTCGTGCGACCTGGATAACAAGAAGAACTAACTGTTATCTGACTTGATATCACTGGACGGCTTAATTCTAGGTTCTGAATGAACCTGACTTCAAGAAGAGATTAATAGGGGAATGACTTTAACCTATAAATCACAGAACAGATGTGGGAAGAAAAGAAGGTGTGCGCCCTGCTTGCGACAGACACCGTCGGAGAAGCCTACCAGAAGGTGGACTCTGTCAGCGTGAGCCTTGGCGGGGAAGTGCTCATCCTAGATTGCGGCAGGACCTATTTTGTCGTGGACCAACGACTGGACAAGATGTTGGGTATCGCCCGCAACCTCGTCGGCGCCGGCAGCAACGTTCTCTGCATATCCCGTTTCCATCCCGACCTGGTCAACGAGAGATGGTCGAAGAAGGGGATGCAGTCGATATGGCTCAGCGAAAGACCAGGGACGAGGAATGTGCCCCCCGGTCAGCTTTCTCGATTGACGCAGAACGCGGCTTCATTCGCCAGGAATAACCCCAGTTCCGTGATCCTCCTCGACGGCATCGAATATCTTTCCCTCTTCAACGACTTTCAGAGGCTTCAGATGTTCATCGAGCAGATGAACGACATAGTCATGGCGTCGCATGCAATACTCTTGATTGCAGTAGACCCCCGACTGTTTGACCCCCGGTCTCTTGCAAAGCTTCAGAGGTTTGCTGAGATCGTGAGCTAGTCTCCGATGCCAGCATTTCGTTGGCGTTGCACCTTGGGAACGCTTCGTACAGTCTGTCTAGATCCTTCTGCTCGAGTGTCAACGGGTCGAGGCAGACGAGCATCTCCGCATTGGTCCCCGAGAGGGCAGAATCGATCTCATTTAGTGAGCCCATGATTTTTTCCATGTCGTTCCATATCAGCAGATACTCGAGCCCGTCCAAGAACATGACCACATTCTTGTCCGCTTTCACCCTGGCTTTCAACACCCTGACCATTTGGCTTAGAGACTTCGGCGATATGACGTCCTTGCCCTTGCAGCCGCTCAGCCAGTGACACTCCACGTTGCGAAGACCGTGCTTCTGGGTCACGTAATCTGGATGAAGTCGTGTTATGCAGACCCCCTTTCTACCGTCGTCCAGCAGCTTCGAGAGCACCTGGAACCCGTAGCGGGGGTAACCTTCGACCAGCAAGGAAATCTTGGACCCTCTCATCGTCTCATTCATTTTGCTCCACCACTTCCGTTATCGTGTCGGGCTGTTTTGCCATTCTAGATATATAAACCCAAGTTGAGCATGCTACTTTTCGCTTAGCGAATCTTTTTTTCCTTCAACGCCCAATTCCTCTCTCGTGAACCGGAGCGGAAGGAAGTTCCTGCTGAGCATGGAGGAGAAGATCATCCTCCAACTCCTCTCCCAGCACAGGTTCTATCAGGATGCCGATGCTCCGATAGCGTTGACCCAGGACGGGATTGCTGCTGCAACGGACATAGGAAGAAACAATGTCTCTAGAATAGTGAATTCTCTCGCAAAGGAAGGGGATGTGGAGATCCAGATCAAGCACGTCAAGGGGCTTCCGAGCGTCCGGCGCGTGCACTTCCTGACGCCCAACGGTTTCCAGAAGGCCCTGAAGCTCAAAGAGGAGATCGAGACCACCAAGGTGAAGGTGATCGATTTCGACGGAAAGGAGAAAGTGGACGAGGTCGGCAAGTTGAGTATATACCTTCCGAAACCCTACGCCCTCCTTGAGCTGGCCATAGCGATCACGAGGGGCCGGTTCGACTGCTCTTCATTCCACGAGATGAAGATCAAGGAAGAGAGGAGGTTCGTTGATTTCACTGACCGCAAACCAACGGTCAGGCTGTTCCACGGCCGGGAGAAAGAGCTGGCCGAGCTCTCGGAGTTCCTGACGTCGGACAATGCGAGAATCATGGTTGTGCACGGCATACCAGGCATCGGAAAGACTACCCTTCTCGCCAAGTTCGCCCAGGACATCAGAGACAGGACTAACATATTCTGGTACAGGGTCCACGAGTGGATGACCCTTAAGGTACTGTTGAGCCCCTTGGCCGAGTTCTTCTCACAGCTGGGGAGGAGGGGGCTCGAGAGGTTCCTCGCTCAGAACGAGAACCCTGGCATCGGGGACATCACGAACGTCATATCGACCGACCTTAGGGATTTATCGGCGCTTATATTATTGGACGACATCCAGAAGTCCGACAGGACAGTCACGGACCTCCTGAGCGCGCTGGTCGGGACGCTCGAAGGCCTGCCGGGCATCCGGGTCATCTGCGCGAGCAGAGAGGTGCCTTCATTCTACACGCGGAGCTCTGTCTTCGGCGGCGTCGTCAAGGAACTGGCGCTTGAGGGTCTGGACAAGAAGAGCAGCGTCCAGATAATGAAACGGAGGGCGATACCGGAGAAATACTTCGACGGCCTGTATACGGCGACGAAGGGCCACCCGCTGTTCCTTGAGCTGATCGAGGAACCGGGAAGGATGCTCGACAAGAACATACGGATGTTCATAGAGCAGGAGGTCCATTCTCGGCTAGACCTCGCAGAGTGCCGCATCTTGGAGATCGCATCTGTCTTCAGATACCCTGTGAACCTCGACGCCTTCTTCGTCATGGAGGAAGAGATCGCCAAGGACGCCGGGGAAAGGCCGAAGGAGATGAGGTACGAGGATTACTTCGTAGACTACGACACAATCGACGGGTTGCTGACGAAATCCCTCCTTCAGGAATCGATTGGGCGGATGATCGGCATGCATGACCTTATCAGGGACTTCTTCTATAACAGACTTCCTCCCAGACAGAGGGCCGCGTACCATGAGGCGGCCTCCAATTACTACCTCCGCGACTCCGCATCCCCCTCGCATGTTGAGGCGATGTACCACGCCCTGATGGCCGGGGATTACAAAGTCGCGATCCATGTCGCCGCAGGGAATGGAAGGGAGATCATAGCGGACGGCTACGCGACAGCCTTCGGTCCGCTCCTCAAGACACTGCTCGCACAGTGCGAGGGCATGATGGGAAAGGAGAGGACGGAGATCCTGCTGCTGCAAGGCGAGATAGAGGACCTCCAGGGGGACTGGGATGAAGCGGTGTTGAAATTCCAAGAGATCCTCTCACTGGCGTCGGCCGTCGGGGACAGGAAGCTCATGGCCGACGTCTACAGGAGAATCGGCGTCATCGCCCTCAAGAGGACCAAGTTCGAAGAGTCATTTGACCTCCTGAGCAAGAGTATGTCGATCGCGAAAGAACTGGGGGACGACCACACTCTTGTGGAAGTCTACTACGACATGGGCGGCATATGCGAGCGAAGGGGCAAGTTCCAGGAGGCGTTGTCATACTTCACGATGTCGAACGAACTGGCACGCTCCCTTGGCGATGATGTCGGACTTGGGAAGGCGCTACACGGACTAGGGAGAGTGCATACCCAACTCCTCGAGCACGAGAACGCGATAGAGTACAAAGGAGAGGCGCTCCAGGTGCTCGAGAAGACCGGGGACATAAAGGAAATTGCCAAAGTCTGCACCAGCCTGGGGAACGATCTCTGGGTCGTCGGTCGGACGGAGGAATCCCTCGGCATGCAGGAAAGGGCGATAGAGCTAGCGAATTCGGCAGGAGACCTCAACACCATCGGATATGCGATGTCCAACGCCGCGGCGGCCTACCTGGCGATGGGAAACCAGGAGAAGACCGAGGAGCTTCTAGACAGCGCTGTCCCGATATTCGGAAAGTTGAACGACCGGATCATGGTCGCCACCATGCACTTGTACAGGGGATACTTGCACAACATCAAGAAGGAGTGGGAGTGGGCAAAGGAACAATTCAAGCAGAGCCTTGACATCCTGCGCCAGCTTGACGTGCCGCTCAAGCTCGGTCACTGGCTCTTCGAGGTCAGCCAGGTGTACCTCGAGAACGGGGAGTACGATGAGGCCAGAGAGCTGTTGGACGAAGCGCTCGGTCTAGCCACGCGGGGCGGCAACCAGAATCTTAAGAGAGAGATCGAGGTCGCCCTTGACAGACTGATGGTCACAGAGAAATCATCGTTAGCAAGCGGGTTCACACAGACCTCCTAGAGGGGCGATAGGAAGAAAAAGAAAGGAAAAAAGGGGACATTGTTACGGCGCCGATCCATCGTCAGTGGGGATCGTTTGTCGGAATAAGCAGGCCTGACAGGTCAAACACCGGGGCGATGCAGTGGGGATCGTTTGTCGGAATAAGCAGGCCTGACAGGTCAAACACCGGGGCGATGCAGTGGGGATCGTTTGTCGGAATCCCATGCGGATCGTTCGTCGGTATTATCATCGGAACCGCAGATGACAATACAAATGTCCCAGCAACAGCAAAAAGCGCGAGCGTTGCGACAACCGCTATCATTCTGCTTTTCATATTGATGCCTCTAGTACCTCGTTAGAGACTGTTTCGCTGACAGAATATAAAAAGGGTAGTTGAGCATGCTACAGTTATCTTTAAATATAATAGAACGCCGAGACGCAAGCCAGATTACCAAGCGACCGCGCCGAATTTCACCGCTCGTTCGCGCTCAGATTCGCCTCTCGCGGCCATCGCGCATACGATGATTTTTTAGCCTTCAGACGACTTACCATGACCTCACATGACAAGCTTGGTCACAGGGGCGTCTGGTTTTCTTGGTGGACACGTTGTTGAGGCTCTTTGCGATCGCGGGGAGAAGGTCGTAATCCTAGCTCGGAAGACGAGCAACATTTCTGCCATCAAGGACCTTCCCATCGAGGTCCGATACGGGGACTTGAGGGACTTGGAGTCGGTGAAACAGGCGGCGAAGGGTGTCGACCTCATCTACCATTGTGCCGGTGCTGTCCGCTACGTCGTTCCGTACGCCGAACTCTACGCGGCCAACGTCGAGAGCACGCAAAACGTCGTCATCGCAGGCGCAGAGGCAGGCGTTGGGAGAATCGTCCATGCAAGCTCTCTCGGTGTCGCGGGTCCCGAAGGCAAGATATCCCTGGACAACGGCGGCTCATACTCCGCTACGATCAAGGAGAAGTATTGCAAGTCGAAGACCGAGGCGGAGATCATGTTCTTCCGGGAGTGCAACAGGAGGGGGGTCGAGGGGGTTGCCCTCAGACCAGGCGTAATATATGGCCCCAGGGACTACACTGCCTCATTTTTCTGGTTCAAGATTGTCGACTCCGGCAAGGTGGTCTACATCGGCGACGGGCGGGCAAGGTTCCCGCTCATCTACATTGACGACCTCGTCAAAGCCTTCCTCGTGGCCGGAGAGAAGGAGGGCATCACGGGAAGTGCGTACAACCTTGACGGACCTGAAGAGGTTTGCCTGAGGGGACTCTACGATCAAATATCCAAGGAGCTCGGGAAGGACATCATCCCGGCCTTCGCGACGTATCACTATTCCCACCTTGCCGCAAGACTGAGCGAGTTCCGTATCGCACTTGGCGGTTACAAGAAAGAACCCGGACTCTCCAAGTTCGTAGTCGAGCTCTTCGGCGTCGACCACGGAAAGACCGACTGCTCGAGAGCCCGGGAGGAGTTGGGCTTTGATCCCGTCACTGGGCTCGAAGAAGGTGTAGGGAAGACGGCTGAGTGGTACCACACAGTGAAAAATGAACCTTGAAGACCTTTCTTGAGTGCTGCATTTATCCACTTCCACGACTTCGAAAGTGGGAGACACCGCGAGAGCAAGAATCCAGACAATCACGAATGGATTCCGATTGAAGTGGGAACAGACATCGAGCCATCTCCAGGCGAGACCCCCTAAAGCCCCAGCTCGCTCGAGACCTTCTTCATTCCTTCCAGGGACAGATGCAAGAACTCCTCCACGGAAAGACCGATGTCACCACACATCGCAATGCGCCCGCGACTGACATTCCGGGCGAAGTCCTTGGAGTTGTACTTCTTCATCAACGACTCCGGTCTTATCTCGGCTAGTTTCCTCGAGGGCATGACCAAGGCGCAAGCAATGATGAGTCCGGAGACCGCGTCACAGGCGATCAAGGCCTTCTTGAGCTTCGTGTCCACAGGAACTTCGTTGTTCTCGTAGTTGTGCGCCATGATCGCCTCGATGATCTCCCCATCCACGTATTCGCGCAATATGTCCTTCGCCTTGATAGTGTGATCACTGGGTCCCGAGCAAATCTCGAAGTCGACGTCGTGGAGGATACCGACCATTTCCCATTTCTGGGGGTCATCGCCCAGTCGCGCTGCGGCTTCCTTCATCACCGCTCCCACAGCAATCATGTGCTTGACGTTGGTCTCTTTCGAGATGCAGGATCTGACGAGCTTAAGGGCGTCCACACGGTCCATCATGGTAGGATCTCATGAGGTATTGTTGACAAGGTCCTTTATACATGCCCACCCGCCTCTGTCTGTCTCCGTTTGCCGTAAGGACTGAAGGAGGAATTGCAGGAGTGATTTCGAAGCCAGATGCGAAGGACGATTTGGTCGGAGCCAGATGACACTTACCCGTCCATCCATGGCGACGATAGTGCTAAATATTCTCAAGGCGGTATCGTATGCCATCGAAGGCCCGTCATGGCGATAGCTTACGTGCTCATCATCTCGGCTCCCCAGAAGGACCACCGGATATACCTGGAACTGAAGAGGATCAAGGAGGTCGCCGAGGTCTATCCTCTCTTCGGCGACTACGATCTCATCGCGAAAATCGAGAATGACAATGTCGAGAGCATAGGTAGGCTCGTCCTATATAAGGTCGGAGCGATTCCGGGCGTCGTCCACACTGAGACCCTGACAGTCCTGGACGACTTCTGATAGCCCTGGACTGGCCCTGCGACCCGAGCAGTTCCCGTGAGAATCCGCTGAATCGCTCCAACGCATAGGTCCATTGCGAGCTAGCGCTCCTCGTGCAAGATTTATGCCCTGAATGACATTCTCTCTGAGGCGGGCCGACGAGCGTGAGCAGGTTCAAGGCTGTGATATTTGATCTCGACGGAACCCTCATCACCAGCTCGATCGACTTCAAACTGATGAGGGAAAGGGTCATCTCCTATCTGCTGGCGAGTGGGATACCTTCAGAGATTCTGAGCGCGAGCGACACGGTCACGAGCAGTCTCGCGCGATTCCGAGAATTCATGAAGAAGACCGGAGAGGAGAGGGCGCTGGAGGATATGGAACGCGAGATCAACTCGTTGCTCATCCAGGTGGAGCTCGCGGACGTCGCAAGAACCACCCAGATGAACGGAGCCAAAGAAGTCATCAGTGACCTGAGGAGAGAAGGGTATCGGACCGGCCTGTTGACGAGGGGTTCGAGGACGTATGCATTGAAAGCTCTGGAGATTGCCGGGCTCGACGACCGATGCTTCGACGTAATCGTCTGCCGAGACGACTTCCCCGCCTCCGAAACGAAGCCGAATGGGAAAGCGATGGAACGCGTCGCGCGAATGCTCAATCTGTCTTCCTCGACGTGCTTGATGCTAGGCGATCATCCCATAGACATGTACTGCTCGATCGCCGCTGGCTCGACGTTCGTCGGGGTGTTGTCGGGATGGTCCGATGATCGAACATGGAGGGAGAAGGGGTGTAGCTACGTCATCGAAAGCGTTGCAGACCTGCCTGCCTGGCTTCTGGAGCACGCGTCCACGGACCTGCACGAAGGTGGCGGTGGGCAGGCGAGACGATTGTAGGGAACTATCATCGCGCTCTGTTTCAATACACCTACGTAGATTGTAACGAGCATGAACACAGGCATGAAGAAGATCATTCTGACGGATGATACCTCCAAGCCCATAGGCCCATACTCGCGAGCGATCGCGGCGGGCGACTTCGTGTTCTGCTCTGGACAGATCGGAATAAGACCCAAGACGAACGAACTGGTCAAGTCGAGCGTCGCGGACGAGACGAGACAGTGCCTTGAGAATCTGAAAGCCGTATTGAAGAAGGCCGGCTCCTCCTTGGACAAGGCCGTGCGGCCACGGTCTACCTCACCAGCCTGGATGACTTCAAGGAGATGAGCGAGGTCTACAGGGGTTACTTTCCGAGGGGCGCTCCGGCTAAGGCCACGGTCGAGGTTTCGAAGCTAGCTCTTGGAGCCCGGGTGGAGATCGACCTCATAGCGGTGCTCGATTAGAACCGTAGCTCAGGTCTTGGCCTTGAGCTTCTCGTATTTCTCCTGGAACGACTTGAGGCAGGTCGAGCAGCAGAGGTAATAATCCTTCCCGTCGGCTTTGAACTTCAGCGGATCGTCCCGAATCTCCTTCTTGCAGTAGGAGCACTGAAGGACGACCGAGATGTTCGTCTCGACGAGCGCTCTCTGTTGCTCCTTGGCGACGTTTATGATGTTCGCTATGTTATATTCGATTATCTCCGGCACGTCGCCCAGGCGGCTTACGAAGTCGTTGATCAGATGCGGCCCGCTGAACGTGCATATCATCAAAAGCCTTCCATTGCTCAGCGTGAAGAGCTTCCGAACGTGCTCGTCTGCCTGGAATCGGTCCGCCACCGATTTCAGCTCTGACGGTTTTGCCTTGATGGTCAATACGACGCTGAGCTCCCCCAGCCTCTCAGCGTCAAGATCTGCCTGATAGCCACGGATGATCCCCATGTTCTCCATATTCGAGATCTTGTTGCTCACGGTTGGCACGCTGACCTTTACCCTTTCAGAGATCTGCCTGAAAGAGAGACGACCGTTGACCTGAAGAACCTTCAAAATGTTGACGTCCGTCTCGTCTAGGTCCATGAGAATAACATTAACGGTCCGTGATTAAAGACTTTTCCACCTGTAAGGAGATGTGTTGATGCAAATCGGAACATCCCGACGCAAGACGCACTGGCAAGACATGTCTTGGTGCAGAATGGGGCTCTGATTCTTACAAACATTCACGGCAAAGTAGATGAACATCGAGCTTTCTTCTCACCACGGACAGATCATGGGAGAAGAGAACGAGGGGGCTGAGGGGCAGTCTCATGAGGGCCTCCACAAGAAAAAGGCCACTTTCGGCGTCACGGGCATGACCTGCGCCACCTGCGCGCAGACGATAGAGACGGCGCTGTCCGAGCTTGAAGGGATTGAGTCCGCATCAGTGAACCTCGCGGCTGAGAAAGCGACCGTTGTCTATGACCCAGAGAAGGTCAAGATGGATGCTATGAAGGAGGCGGTGGAAAAGGCCGGATACGGCGTCATCCTGAACGAGATCACCCTCTCGATAGAGGGGATGACCTGTGCCACCTGCGCACAGACGATCGAGAAAGCGCTTCTTTCGCTCGACGGTGTCCACACGGCCTTCGTGAACCTGGCGATTGAGAAGGCGAGGGTTCAATACGACCCTCAGAGGGTGAGAGTCTCCGAGATAAAGAAAGCGATAGTTGACGCTGGGTACGAGGTGATCGAAGCCCAGACGGTGGATGCCGAGAAGATTGCGAGGCAGAAGGAGATGAAAAGGCAGAGCTTCCTCCTCGTGTTCAGCCTTGCGCTCAGCATCCCTACCTTCGTCCTGACAATGCTGTTCGATTTCACCGGTATCGGAAGCGAGCCTGCGATCGTTGGCTGGAAGAACCTTCTGCTATTCGCCTTGGCCACGCCGGTCCAGTTCGTCGCCGGATATCAGTTCTACATCGGCACTTACAGGGCGTTGAGGAACAGGACCGCCAATATGGACACTCTCATCGCGATAGGGACCTCGGCCGCATACTTCTACAGCACGGCCGTGGTCTTCTTCCCTTCGGCGATCCCGTTCGGACACGTATACTTCGACACATCGGCGCTGATCATCTCCCTCATACTGCTGGGTAAGTTCCTTGAATCTACTGCAAAAGGGAGGACCTCGGAAGCGATCCGCAAGCTCATGGACCTTCAGGCCGAGACGGCGAGGATCCTGAAGGACGGGGAGGAGGTGGAGATTCCAATCGATGAGCTCGACGTCGGGGACGTGTTCGTCGTCAGGCCTGGAGAGAACATACCGACCGACGGAAAGGTCGTGGAAGGGCATTCTTCCGTGGATGAATCGATGATCACCGGCGAGAGCATCCCTGTCGAGAAGTCGGAGGGGTCGGAGGTCATCGGAGGGACGACGAACAAGAACAGGCTTCTGAGGGCGAGAGCGACCAGGATAGGAAAGGACACCGCGCTGGCACAGATCGTCCGATTGGTCGAAGAAGCTCAGGGTTCAAGGGCCCCGATCCAAAGGGTGGCGGACCGCGTCTCAGCATACTTCGTGCCGTCGGTCATCACGATAGCAGTTGTCAGCTTCCTCGTCTGGTACCTCGTAGGCTACGATTCTTTCTCCATCGCCACGCCTAAGTTCGTCTTCTCGCTATCGATCTTCATCGCCGTGCTTGTCATCGCCTGCCCCTGCGCTCTGGGGCTCGCTACGCCCACTGCCATAATGGTGGGGACGGGAAAAGGCGCGGAGAACGGCATACTGATCAAGAGCGGTGAGGCCCTCGAGATCGCCGGCAAGACCCGGGTCATAGTGTTCGATAAGACAGGGACGCTCACGAAAGGCAAGCCGGAGGTCACCGGAATCGTCACATTCGGACTCCTGGACAATGAGGTTCTGAGAATAGCCGCTATTGCGGAGAAGGGGTCGGAGCATCCGCTTGGAGAAGCGATAGTCCGCAAGGCGAGAGAGATGGACATCCACATCCCTGACGCGGGAGACTTCGAGACCCTGCCAGGGAAGGGCGTCAGGGCGAGATACGAAGGGAAGGAAATCCTGCTCGGGAACAGGAAGCTCATGGCGGAAAGCGCTGTGGATATCAGCGTCGTTGACGACAAGGTACGGTCTGTCGAGGACGAAGGGAGGACTGCGATGATCGTCGCCTCCGACAAGAAGCCAATCGGCATCGTCGGGGTGGCGGACGTCCCGAAGGACACGTCGGCGGAGGCGATCGCCGAGCTCAAGACCATGGAGATACAGGTCGTCATGCTGACCGGGGACAACTGGCGAACCGCGAATGTCATCGCCAAGCAGCTCGGTATCGACAAGGTCCTTGCGGAGGTCCTGCCGGAGGACAAAACGAAAGAAATACAGAAACTCCAACAGGAGGGCAAGGTCGTCGCCATGGTCGGGGATGGAATAAACGATGCACCCGCGCTCGCCCAGGCCGACATCGGGATAGCGATCGGGAGCGGGACCGACGTGGCCTTGGAGGCGGGAGGCATTGTGCTCATCAGAAACGATCTGAGGGACGTCGTTGCTGCGATCCAGCTCAGCAAGAAGACGATGTCCAAGATACGCCAGAATCTCTTCTGGGCATTCGCATACAACACCGCCGGCATCCCGATAGCCGCCGGAGTGCTCTATCCGTTCTTCGGCATACTGCTGGAACCGGTAATCGCCGCGGCGGCGATGGCGATGAGCTCGGTCTCGGTCGTATCGAACGCGTTGCTCTTGAAGAGATACACTCCGGAATTCAAGAAGAAAGGAGGTGAGAAATGATGGCGAAAGACCCGATCTGCGGCATGAACGTGGACGAGAAGACTGCGAAGTGGACATCCCAGTACAAGGGCAAGAAGTACTACTTTTGCGCTCCCGGCTGCAAGAAGAAGTTCGATCAAGAACCCTCGAAGTACGCGAAGTGACGCCGCTCGATCAAGGCGGAACCCGGGTGATACCTTTCTCTGAAGTCCAGAGCAAACAAAGGATCGGGACTAGTGCCTGTGCCCGGTCTTCTCCTTCTCTTCTCTCTCCGCTTCGTAATCCTTCGCTTTGCGGTCGACCTCTTGGTCCCTCGGGAGCATCTTCTTTCCGATGGCGAGGGCGTCCATGCCCAGATTGAAAAGGGCGGGGGGTATGAGGATTCCCTGGCGTGTGATTGTCTCCGTGAGCTTCCCGGGATTCATTATCTCCTTCGGGTCCAGCGCGCATCTTATGGTCTTCATGTACTTCGCCGCGTCCCCTCTGAGCATCTTGAGGTTCGATGCGAAGAATATTCCGAAGCCGAGCGGTCTTCCGCCGTACTTCAATGCGACATCCCCGAACTTCTTGTTGAACGCCAGCGAAGCGATGCTCTTCAACAGGCTCTCCGAGTCGTAGAGGTAGTACGGCATGAACATCACGGTGTTCCTGTCGGCCATGATACCGATGACGGCGCCCTCCATCTTCATCTCGTCCATCAGGGCGTAGGTGCCTTTCGTCATCGCGTTGAATTGCGTTAGCGGGACGATGATCTCCCCGGGGATGTGCCCCAGCCCAATCTCCCTCGTACGGAACTCGTAGCACCTCTCGTCCCACTCGTGCTGCGCGGTGCTGTCCGACATCTTCTTCCCGCCGTGCTTCTCCATGATCTTGTCGATCACTTCCTCCTCATGCTGCACGGTGACCTTGTCTCCTTCCAGCATGAAGCTGAGCATGCTCCCCACTTCAGGAGCATGCTTCCCTGCCTTCCTCAGGAGCTCGTAGTGCCGACCGTCCCCGAACGAGATGTGGAGAGGGTCGACCCTCGACCTGCATACCTCTAAAAGGGGCGCGCCTATCGCCTCGAGATTGTCAAAAGCGTAGGACAGCGGCCTCATGATCTCCGGGGCGGGTGTGAGCTTGAATGTGACCTTCGTTATGACGCCGATCGTGCCCTCGGCCCCGACCATAAGCCAGTTGAGGTTGTACCCAGAGCTGTTGTCGCAGACGGCGTCGAAACCCGTATTGACAACGGTGCCGTCAGCCATAACAACCTCCATGCTTCTCACGTTGTTGCCCGCAGCGCCGTACTTGTAGTTCCCGATGCCGATGCCGCCGGTGGATATCCATCCGGCCACGGTCGCGCTCGGGAAGCTGCTCGGATATGAACCGAGCAGAAGGCCCTGAGCCAGGCAAGCCTCGTACACCTGCTTCCAGGTGGCGCCCGCCTCGACCGTGACATAGAGGTTCTCCTTGTCAATCTTGATGACCTTGTTCATTCCGCCTGTCATGTCGATGAGAATGCCGCCGAAAACGGGTATGCTCCCTCCCAGTCCCCACGAAGAACTCCCCCGGGGAGTGATCGGGATGCGCTCCTCCGCTGCGATCTTGATGATATTCTGAACATCCTCTGTGGAGCGGGGCCTGACAACGACGTCCGGTATGTTTTTGAATGCCAGCTGAGCCTCTTTCGGAAGCGGCGCAAGGTCGTGACTGTAAAGCAATCTCTCGAACTTGCTCGTCTTAACATTCTCTTTGCCTATGGCAGCCTCCAGCTTCTTCACGTACGATGCCGGGGCATCTTGAGAAGTGTTCTCAGGAGCTTCCATCTGAAATCCTCCGGTCGAAGTCTTGAATCAGACGGTCAGCGGATAGCCCGCCGTCCTATTTTAAACCTCTTCTCGTAGCCACCATCACGATGTGGAACGAACCCACGGATTTGAGCATAATCGGAGAAGAATAAATATTGGATTGGTCTCCTCTGAACCCCTGCAAACGGATTCTCGGGCCGGAACATGTGAAGCGGCAATTCAGGAAAGCAAAAAGCCCGGAGCTTACGGTGCTACTGGGCGTCGCACGAACCGATGGAGCCAAGGCCATTCCGCAAACTAGCTCTTGGTTTTGGGTTGTGCGTCCGTTCCCACTCGGATCCTGGTCCGTTTCCCGAAGGAAGCGGTAGGTCTCGCGAGCAAGCCCGTGTCCCTCGCCAGAGATCCATGGATCTCAACGCCGGGAACGGACTGCGGTCTTCGACCGCGAACAGATTCCGGACAAACAAATCACCATCCAAAGATGACGATTGGAGTTGCCCGTCTCTCCCAGTTGCATTCCGCCTCCGGGCCATTCATCTTATGCATCCAGACCTATATATAGATTGACTAAATGGGTTCGTGTTCTTTCAATTGATGAGGGTCTAGCGACCCCGGAACGGACGAGCATTTATGTAGAAGACAGAGGACTTACCTAGAATAATACTCCACTTTCCGGAGTTCCCGTCTGGGTTTCGAGAATCCCGAATCGACTTGGCTAGTGCAGGCAAACCGATTAATCACTCCTTACGAGTCCGACATTATCCCATCCGAGACAGAGTCTCGTGCGCAGAAGGCATTGATGCCCAACAGATCAATTTCGAAGAATGCCCGGGGATTACAGGGCAAATGGAGTCCGCGACAGCGGCCTTTGCTTGGGCCATTCCGCAAAATGGCCCTCGACGCTGACGGCCGACGCTCCATCCCACTCGGGCCCTTGGTGGCGTCGAAGCACGCCGCCAGGCTCGCGAGAGAACCCGCCCCGTCGTCGAGATACTCGACGATTGACATCGGAAGCGAGTCGTGGCCTTCGCACCACGGACGGAATCCAGAGAGTGCGACGATCGCATTCGCGACCTCACAGTCGATCTGGCTTCTCCAGTTGCATTCTGCCCCCGGGCAAAGAATGACTACGTTCGCGGAAATATTTAAGGGTTCGGTGTGAGAAGCCAGCATGAAGTCCATGGCTTCTGGCAACATGTGTTCTTACAAGTCCGAAAACAGACTTGTCAATGAGCGGAAGAGCTACCGCGCAGGAGCGCGATAACAGAATCTAGGGTCATTAGGGGCGATTGTCCTCGCCCGATCCGGATTCCGAGCGTATTCGTATCTCGATCTCGCGTGGCTCCCCGACTTCTTTGAGTGACTTGACCAATCCGGTGACCGTGCCCGCGACCAGATCCGAAACGAATCTTCCCAATGGGACCAGTCTTCCATCGACGACGATCGTGGAGCGTCCGTCGGACCTGTTCACGCAATCCGACTCCTTGGCGGTCCCGCTTGCGATAGACTCTGCCAGGTCTCGGCAACTCGAGAAACCGCACTTCCTGCAATCGACGCCGGGGAAACGGCGGAGTGCCTGCTCGATCTTCACCTCGCGTCCTATGAGATCGACCGCCTTCTGGGTGCAATCGGATGAGCTCGCACAGCGTAGCAGCACCTCGCCCTCGACATCCACATCGCCTATGACGATTTTCGGAAGCGAGGAATGCTTGAACCCCTCCACGACCACGACGTCGGGGGAGGAGGTCTTCTTCAAGATGTCGATTGCGAAATCCAGGTTTCGTTCTCCGAACAGATACATCACCAGTTCGTTCGACGACAACCCGATTACGGGTGAACTGCCAGCCTTCAAGTGCCTCGACGTGTCCTTTCCCTCGGGGATGAGGACGTCAGGGCCGTGGACGTGCTTCACCGACGCCACCGATACTCCGCGCTTGGAAAGTTCTCTAATGATGTCCTCAATGAGCGTCGTCTTTCCAACACCCGAGGTTCCCGATACGGCGATGATCAAGTTCTCATCTCCAGTAGGGCTCCCTCGACTCGACCGCACTCCGGAACAACTCCGTGAGTTGCGAATCGGACGCGCCTCTCCTGATCGGAGTGAGGACGTCGATCATTCCGCTACTGCTTAGCAGGCATGGCTTCAGATGACCGTCGGAGGTGATCCTGAGACGGTGGCAGTTGGCGCAGAAGACGCTGTTGTGCATCGGACGCACGACCTCCACCTCCTCAGGAAGAAAGTACTTCATCCGCCTATGCAGGTCGCGGGGAACGACCTTCACGGCCCTCGAGGCAAATGACCTCTCCAGGTCGTCGAGGTCGTAATGGTACTTTGCATAGTATCCATCGTTCACGTTCTCCCTCGGCGCTTCGAGTTCGATGAGCTGGAGCACGGCGCCGACGTCCTTTGAGAACCGTATCATTCCATCGATCTCAGAAGAATTCACACCCTTCATCACGACCATGTTCAGCTTCACCGGCGAAAGCCCGGCGGAGATCGCCTTGCGGATGCCCTCGACGACCCGATCGAGAACGTCGATGCCAGAAATGCTCTTGTATGTCTCTGGGTCCAGAGTGTCAAGGCTCACGTTGACCCGTCTCAGCCCCGCTTCTTTGAGTCTTGATGACAGATCGGATAGTAGCGCCCCGTTCGTCGTCATCGAGACCTCGCCAGCCTGCCTTGCGGTCAGCCGAACGATATCCAAGATGTCATCACGCAGGAGCGGCTCGCCGCCAGTGATCTTCAGCTTCCTCATGCCCATCGATGAGCCGATCGCGACAAGCCTCGCGATCTCTCCAGGGGTCATCTCCTCGCCCGGGGCGGCCTCGCCCTCTCTGTGGCAATAGAGGCACCTCAGGTTGCATCTCTGGGTTATCGAGATCCTGAGGTTCGTCATTTCCCGGCCGTATGAATCCTTCACGCTCTCAACGACCCCCTGCGGAAAGCGATATGCTAATCCGGATATAACGATAAATAGATTTTGCAGAACACATCGTCCAGCAAGCGAGGCGGGGGCGCGACGCTAACAGCGTGAGTCTACCGCACAGAATCAAGAGGCGGGCCCGTTGAATCGATCTGCCAAAAGACAAACGAATCATTCAATGAGGTCCAGGGAGCGAAAAGGTTCATTCTTCTCTAATCGCCTGTATCTGTCCTCTCAGGTCCCTGATCTTCTCGCTCAGGCGCTCCATTCTTGCCTCGTTTCTGAGCCGGATCCTATCGAACTCCTCTTTTGCGATCTTCTTGTCCTTCAGCTTTCGGAGAGCGTCGTCCACCTCGCTTCGATAACCTCCCATGATCGCATTCAGTTCCTTGATCTTCCTCTCGAGCCGCTCCACCTTCGGAACGAGCATTGCCGCTCACCCCCGATTGCCCGCTTTCCCCTCTATAATAAGATATTCTCCTGTGGAATATTAATCATAGCGCACGGAACGATGGACCGATTGCCTGATTCCTGTCAAGCCGATCACCTGCATGTCGGCCGCAGTCAATTGACCCGACCTATCCCTGCAGGTCTCTGGCCTCTGATCCAGAGTTGCGACCCAGAGAGATTCTCAAGAAATCTCATCGAGCTCGATGGAATGGAGTGCAGATGCGAGTGACAGTTGCAGTCGGACGAACCGAACCCTTTCACAATGCTTTTCGAGCCGGGTAGACCGTCCACGAACCTATTCAGCATGCACTCCATCCTGTTCTCACCTGGCACCAATATCGCTTGAATCGCCTCGCCCGCGTCAAGAAGATAGTCGATATGCCAATGAATCCTTTTCTCTCTCGAAAAGTGCCTTCGAATTCTCGGTTCCAGCCCATTCATGGCCGAGCCCACGTAGGCATATGTGCCCTTGGGGAAGGAGTAGGTCCCAAGTCTCCCGACCCGGACCCTCTTCCGCTCGGGCATCCGCAGGAAAAGAATGTAAGCACCCTTGAGATGGGAGGACATCGGGGAGACCCGCCGGAGCCGAACATCACTTGATGGGCTCGGAGCACATGTCGAGCATCTTCTTCGCGAGGTCGGTGGCCCGATATATGATCCAGTTGCCCTCCTGCTTGCCGGTTATCAACCCTGCATCTTTCAGGATGCTAAGGTGATAGGACAGCTTGGAATCTGGCACTGAGGCGATCTCCTTTATCAAGCACACGCAAAGGGGATGGCGCTCCAGGATGTAGAGAACGCGCACCCTCAGGGGATCAGAGAGGGCCTGGAACAGCTTCCCCAGCTCCTCGATCTTCTCTTCAGGGGGCAGGGACGACGCGATACTCTCGATGCCGCCGACCTCCTCCAGCGACTTCCTTATCGGATCTGGAATCTCCACTCGTCCACCTCCGGTCTGGGTATCAAACCGCGAAGAAAGCTTTGACGGTCATCTATACCGCACTCCGATAATTAGCCTTTCGGGACGGCATCGCTCCCGAGCGGCAGACTATGCGGCCGTAGCGCTTTTCCTTGCTTCCCTGGCCTCGACCTCGCTCTTCGTGAGAATCTTCATGAGAGTGCTGCCGCCGATCCTTGCGCCGGAAATCTTGGTGACATCCCCCAGCTTGTAACCGAAGATATCGATGCTCGCGAGCTCGTCCCTCCACTCTTCGTAGGGTATCTTCACCCTAAGGCCATCAAGGTGCAGGACGATCGGTGCGGGCCTCAGGCTCTTCTGCACCGCCTCGAGCGACTCGATGCGCTGCTTTACCTCGGCCGGATGAACGAAGAGGGGATCCTCGTCGATCTCCCTTCGCCTGGCCTCGATGATCTTCCCGAGCGCTGCCACGGTCTCTTCCAGCTTAGCGATCTCCTCCGCCCGTCTCATCCTCTCGACCTTTCTGCAAACGCCGGTCACGAGAGCCTCGCAACTCGGCACCCTTTTGATATCCGGACCGCAGACCACGGTCACAGGGATCTCGATGTTCTCGAAAAGACGTATCTTCTCCTTCAAGATGCAGTCCTCGAAGTTCCCGAGGACGAACACCGCCGCGTCGTACTCCTCGATCGTGGCTTTCTCATCCGCCGATATCTGGGCCGTCTGCCTTCCCTTGCCCCGGGCCAGTCCCATCACGACGGTGATGGCCCCGTACCGGCGGAGATGCTCCGCAATGTCGCACACAGGGTGGGGCATGTGGTGCCTCCCGAGCGTGGGCGCGACCACGGCGATCTCGGTCCCTGCCAAGGGAACGTCGGTCAACTTCCCGCCCAGCTCCTGAGTCTTCTTCTCTATGACAGGAACGTCCTCCTCCGGGACCACCAATGTGACGACAATCTGGACCTGGATCTGGGTCTTCTGGATGACAAAACCCCCGAGGTCCTCCACGAGTTCATAGAGCTCGTTGACCCTGTAGACCCCGCCGTCAAACATGAGCACTTTGTACATCAGCCGACCCCCATCTCGGCGTGGGCCTTCTCCGCCAGCTCGATCCACTCCTTCTTCATGTCGTGCTCGGTCGCGACAACGGTCATGACGTTCTCCGATGAGATGTTATGCCTGATCTTGAAGCCCTCGGGAAGGAGTCTCCAGACCGCATCCAGGACCTTGCTCTTAAGCTCCTCGCCGGGATCTAGACCGAGGTCGGATATCTCCTTCTCCGATATCCCCTTGCAGAAGAGCTCCAGCCTGGTCAGCTGGTCTATCCTTTCCCGTCCGTACTTGTGCCAGAGGAGGGATATGAGGGTGGGGGCGTAGGTCTCGTCCCTTATCGTCACCATCGTCCCGCCCTCAGTACCGGAGACGTCGGCGATGTCGGAGACCATGACGAGCCCGGCCGCCTTTCTCGTCCGAATGGATATCAAGAACAGAGGATCGGAGGGCCTAATGATGAACTTCACAGCCTCCACCATCCTCGTCAGCCCGACGTCGAGGAGTATGCCGTTAAAAAGCTCCACGTAGCTGTCCGTTCCGTACTTCTCGGTGCCCTCCACCTCGACCTTCATCTTCCACCCTCTAAGAATCCCGACGCGAGCAGGGCGGCCCCGACCGCCCCGATGTATTGGGACTTGTCCGGCACGATCGGTCTCTGACCGAGCACATCGGACAGCGCCGTCACCATGCCGCTTATGAGAGACGTCCCTCCGACTTGGATGACAGGCTGCCTGATGTCGATTTCCTGGAGTTGCTGTTCGAACACCTGCTCGGCGACGCTGTGGCACGCAGCCGACGCGACGTCCTCGACCGACATCCCCTCTGCGAGCGAGGTGACGAGGTCCTGAATGCCGAATATCGAGCAGTAGGAGTTCATGTTAACCTTCTTGTAGTTGCCTTTGTCGGCGAGCTGCCCGAGTTCGGTTATCTCGACCTTGAGCCTCTTCGCGACGAGCTCGAGGAATCGGCCCGAGGCGCCGGCGCATATGCCGCCCATCGTGAAGTTGTCCGGGATTCCATCCCTGACCGTTATCGCCTTGTTGTCCATTCCTCCGATGTCGATGATCGTCGCCTCGCCCTTCTGCCGGTTCGCAAGCCAGACCGCTCCCTTCGAGTTGACCGTGAGTTCCTCTTGGATGAGCTTCGCGCCCATCTTCTTCCCGATGAAGTATCTGCCGTAGCCGGTGACCCCGATGCCCTCGATTTCCTGCAGCCTTACCCCTGCCTCCTCCAGCGCCTTCTGGACCGCCTCATCCGCCGATGCCAGGACCTCCCCGGTCGCCAGCCAGTACTTCCCGATGATCTGATTGTCCCTCATCACCATGGCCTTCGTCGTCGACGACCCGGAATCGATTCCGAGGGTCAGGCCGACCTGCCGTTCCCTCGCGAGAAGCTCCTTGCGCGAGACTATGGTCACCAAGGCCTCCATCCTCGTGAGCATCTGGCCTGCCTTCGTTCGCTCGGTGAAAGAGTAAGTGACAACTGGCAATCGAGAATGGTTCTGAATGTACCTTCGTATCTCGTTCCTGACCAGGGCGCCCTCCGCGCACCTGAAGCAACTGGCGATGAAGACCGCATCGGCATCGTACCTGCCCTCCGTGATCGCGACGCCTCTGGCGATGAGCATCCTGAGCTGCGGGCTCGTGGGGGAGAAGCCGAACTTGTCCACGGCCTTGTCCACCTCCTCTAGGTCTATGTCGGGGGAGACCATTTTGGCGCCGACGGCGTTCGCTGCCCTTTCTATTTCCCCCTGGACCCCGCTGTACTCCGTGCCGCATGAGAGCTGCGCTATCTTGATCATCTCAGCCCCTCCAGGAACTCTTTGATCTTCGAGACCATCCGCTTGGCGCCTTCCTCGTCCTCCGGGTACGGTACCTCAAGGATGGGGATGCCTTTCTTCCTGAGCAGGTACTTCACCATCTCGTTCGTCCTGTGACACCCCACGCACCCGAACGAGTAGGGAGGGTCCTCCATCATGATCGCGGCCTCGGCCTGATCGATCAGCGGCCCCCAAATCGCCAACCTTCCCCTTATGCCGGAAGGGACCTCGACGCCCGCGTACTTGAGCCCTTTCTTCACGTCCTCGGGAGTGACGTTCAACGGGGGAGAGTCGATCTCCAGGTCCGTGACCCTTTCCCTTATCGCCTTCATGACGCTCAGCGGCTCATGCCCAAAGCGCTCCACCAGATCGTACAGTATGAGGCTGTTGGGTGGAACGATGAAAACCTTCATTTCTTCACCTCGTCCACGATATCCTTCAGCTTGCTGACAGGGATCCTTCCTTTCTTCTTCGGCTCCGTCGCCTTCTCCCCTCTCTCCACCGCCGAGAGGCCCTTCTCAACCAGGGACAGGTCCTTCCACTCCTTCTCGAGCTGGGTGAAGCCGGGACGAGAACCGTGGTGGGCACGGCATCTTCTAGTGTCACCGATGGGGAAGCCCCTGATCTTGGAGTAGATGCCGTTAGGGTCGAGCTTCCTGACCTCTTTCAGAGCAGCCCGGACGTCCTCCTTGCTCCCTTCTACCATCGCGCCGTAGCAGGTCTCCTTGATCGTGAGCGGGCGTCCGAGAGAGTGCACGAACCGCACCACGCGGTCAGGCGTGACATCGGATGTCGGCGCTATGACTATCATCCTGGTCTCACTTTCGCTTTCCACGTTTAGCCCCCTTCGCCTTCTTCACCTGATTGACCTCTCGGACGTAGACGACGTCGCCGTCCTTCAGATCCTTCATGAGCATGTCTATGTCGCTCACGACCTGCCCCACGATGTTGGTGCCGTATCTCTCTTCCCCCGTCGGGCCGAACTCTTCGCTGGTCTGCAACCTGAGACCGATCAGACCCCTGTTCGGCCGGGACATGTTCGTCACGGCCACGTCTCCTCGCTTGGAATCCTTACCGAACGTGCCTTCGGGGACAAGATCCAGAGCCTCCTTCGGATTGCCCTCGAATGTCACGAGCGGCATGTCCGGATATGTAAAATGCACCTTCATTGTCCCGATCGGCTTGTGATCGAGGCCGGTCATCTTCCTTATGTAATGGGCCGTCCTCGGCGCCCTGCTATCGTCGAGCGTCCACCCGTTCACTCTCTCAGGCGGGACTCCGTAAGTCTCGACCTCTTTCGTCGCCAGGGCCTCAACGGTGGGCTCGGGTTCCTGCTCGACGACGATCGCGTCGTCGCCGACCTCCCCTTTTCTCACCTGTACGAGACCCCTTCCCGAAAGGAATTTCTGTGCAGCAGCCTGCGTCATACCGATAGACATGACCCTGGCAGGGTCGGGAACGAGAGTGACATTCTTGCCCTCCGGGACCAGCCTCAAGAGCTCCTTGCCAGTTGTGATCATCCCGACGTTGCTGTGGGTTGGGGCCACCTGTCGCCGGACCTTGTAGATATAGATCCGACCCATGCCTCCTCCTTCGTGCCGGACCGTGACCATGTCCTCCTCCCTCACCGATATGGCCTCTGGAATGAGCGAGACGTCCATGTTCGTAGAACATGCGACATACGTTTCGGTCCTGTCCGTCACGGGAAGCACCCCGTTCTCTGTGACGACGAGGAAGTGCTCGCAGTTGACCGGCGAATCCTTGTTGAGCTTCACACCGATGTAGCTCTCCACGGACATTCCGTCCTCGATCTTCATTCTCATGTCATCGGTGACGAACGCATCCTTCGCACTCATCTCGAGGACCACCGGTTTGATTCCGAGTATCTTGTCCCCTTCGTCCAGGTCCCGCAGCACGTGTCTTCCGATCGTGATCCTACCGAAGACCCCGCCCTCGACGCCGTATTCGCCGTCGTGGTCAATCTTGCCAATCATGACGTAGGTGGTGCGGTTGTCGAATCCCCCCAGGGTGAAGAAGCAGTCGTACCTGGCATAGTGATGCGTTCCCCGGCTTACCTCGATGTTGGTCGGGAAAGCCCCCACGGCCAGGACCTTCGACGTTCGCCAACGCACACCTTTGCCGGCGATCTGCTCGATCACCTTCCTGAATATTCCTGCAAAAGGCGAGTCGTTCAGGCAAAGGATCATCGGACCCTTGGGAGTCGATATCTCGAACTCGCTCGTTTCCTTCTGGACAAGCTCGGCCGACCGAATCACCGCCACGAGTGAGCCCTTTTGATAGGGCCGACCTTTCAGGACATCCCCGAGCGAAGAGCCCTCTTTCGCCTCGAGAGTTACTCCGTCGACTCTGATGATCATCTGGTCATCGATTGTCATCACTAGCGGCGTTAAATACTTTTTCAACCAGGAAATCGGGTGTGAAAAACTACATGGCTCAGCGGTGCGCCTCCCGATCCATCCTTCGCTCGTCCCCATCAAAGGAGATTTGAACTCCTTCTGACAACTAGGTTGAATCGAGAAATGCCCTTTCGAGGAGTGATCTAGTGCGGAGGATAGAGAGATAGTATGAAACCTTTCACTATTTTTTCTAGCATTCTAACCCTTCTTCTTCATTTTCTTCTATCTGGAGACAATCAATTACCTGGGTTAGAATCGAATTAGAATGGGGTCAGAATTGGATTAGAATCTCCCTATCCAGACAATGACGAATACCCATATGTCAACTTGATCAGATCCGTTATCGAAGAAGTCTTATCCTGATGAGCGTCTAATGAGATGCAAAAGGAAGGGCTCCAACGTTGATTGATGATGTGAATGAACTCCTTAGGGACCTGCCCCCCGGCTGCTCACGTTCCGCTCGGAGAAGACACTGCAGAATCGAGTGTCGATTTTGAAGCGAGCAGGATTGTTGCACACACTCTACTGGTCACTTGTTCCATCTGCAATCGTCCCTCATGGAACTCTCCAATCAACCGCAAGGTACGTGCGTTCGAGCTTAGGCACTCTGCTCCTAGAAGTGGTTGTCTTTCTCAGCGAATGCTCCCACCATCTCCCGCGCCAGAGATAGTTTTATCTGGCTCCCATGGTTTGGGGACACCAATGCCTCGTAATGGGATCCCGATTCCGAGGTGCATGAGCACTCAGCATCCAGACAACGTGAACGCTCCTTTCTTCGCGCAGAGTTCGGAGCTCGGGGGCGAAGACGAGATTCAGGAAGCCTACTACGTATTCTCTCACTTGGGCTGCGACGAGCAAATGTGGGACTGTGAAGGAAAAGAAGTCGACAACTTCGTCGTGAAGAAGCTGCTTTCCAAGTACGAGAGCTTCTTCAAAGAGAATAGGATTGGAAGAGACCTTTTCATAACCCTTAGGGTTCCGAACCCATCTGTTGAAAGAGATGAAGCGAAGGTACTCCTGGAGACATTAGAGAGTATCCCTCGTTCCTTTGACACCGCGAAGCTCTTCTATGGCGACGACACGCCTCCGATATTCGAGGTCATTCTGCCGATGACCGCTTCGGCAAAGTGTCTCGACCGAGTCTATCGGTACTACCGCGACTTTGTAGTGGGAAAGCAGAGCAAACCCTTCAAGGAAGGTGACATTACTATCGCCGAATGGATAGGGACCTTTCGGCCGGAGACTGTCAATGTCATCCCCTTGTTCGAAGACATGGAGCACATTCTAGAATCCGCCGAGATGACGAGAGAGTATCTCAGAGGGAAGGATATCGATCGACAGAGAGTATTCCTTGCCAGATCTGACCCCGCGATGAACTACGGACTTGTGAGTGCCGTTCTTCTGGACAAGATCTCACTTCAGAGACTCAACATTCTGGAGGAAGAGACCGGTGTTGAAATCTACCCGATACTCGGTGTCGGTTCAGCTCCGTTCCGAGGGAATCTCAAACCCTCCACGGTTAAGAGAGTGCTGGAGGAGTATCCTGCCGTTCACACTTTCACAATTCAGTCCTCGTTCAAGTATGACAATCCGCCAGACATAGTTCGCAATGCAGTGAAGAGCATTCATGAATCGAACAAGTCATCAGCGGAACAGGTCGATGAGGGAAGATGTCTTGAAATCATCCAAAAGTACTCAAAAGAGTACAGAAACCAAGTGCTCAGTCTCGCCAAATTGATCAACGAGGTCGCCAAGTTCGTTCCGAGCAGAAGAAAGAGGAAGCTCCACATTGGACTCTTTGGTTACGCTAGAGACCTAGAAGGCGTCAGTCTTCCGCGGGCGATTGGATTCACAGCAGCGCTCTATTCTGTAGGGTTGCCACCAGAGATACTCGGTCTGGACGCATTGGATGCCAGAGATCTCGGTTTCGTCAGAGAGAACTATGTTCATTTTGACGACGACATGAGAGATTCGCTGAGATTCCTGAACCCAGAAGCTCTGAGTATGTTACCGGTGAGCCTCCAGGAATCGGTGGATACGCTCGGAATCGATCACGATGTGAATGAAGGTCACATTGAGATATCGTCCCACATTCTTCGCAGCATCCGATCGAAGTCGTTCACCGGGATCGAAGAGGCGGTCCTGAGAGCCGCCAACCTTAGAGGCTTCCTTGGTTGAGGCGTCTCTCCTGGTCTGCCGTCAGAACTTTCAGAAGTGCCATAGAATGGTGGACCGAACGGGATTTGTGCCCACGAAAACACGACTGGCAAGAGGTCGATTTGTACCGTTCACGGTGCAAAGCACCTGTTCGAAGGTATGAAAGATAGACCAAACCTATTCCATTCCTTTTTCTTGCTCGACAATTCACGAAGTTTACGATCTTGCATAATGCAAAGATACTTGGTGCAGAAAGGTCAGTTGATCAATGTTAGTCCGGCACGTTGACTGTCGGACCTGTAATGGGGAAGACTGGAGTGGATGAAAATGCCATTTTGTCCTAATTGCGGAAGAGAAGTAGTACAGGGCGCAAGATTTTGTGCGAATTGTGGATATGACCTGAGTCGGGGGGGTTCCAAGCGCACCTGCGGGACCAGCGCCGCCACCCCCGCTACCACCGCCACCTCAGACAGCTTATGGATTCCAGGTGCATGGCAAAGATCCAACTATCGCAGCTCTGCTGGCATTGATAGTTGGTTTCTTCGGCCTTTTTGGGATCGGGCACATCTACGTGGGGCGGATCATGAAAGGCATTATGTTCCTTGTGATTGGCTTTGTTCTTATCGCCCTCGTATTTGTCGGTACGCTATTCATCTTCTGTGGGATCCCATTCCTGCTCATCGGCTTCGTCGTCTGGATTCTTCAAACACTGGATGCGCACAAACTGGCAATCCAGTACAATGAGGTTCTTCAGAGAACAGGAAGACCGCCCTGGTAGAAGAACACTCATTGAGCGGAGCGCAAGAACTCTTCCATTTCTTTTCTGAGTTCAGTGAAAAGGAACTGTGTTGAATAAATAGGCAGGAGAGTGTGGCATCCGCCTTATTACGTCGAGAACGCAATAAGGCGTTTTTGGATCAAAATGCCACATGGCAAGGGATGCACTCGTGAGATTAAAAGAGATTG
>Ga0315282_10002813_pt1 | contig 31564 bp, 27 predicted proteins | sample YL17G07_20_MG_FD_203693 | JGI IMG/M metagenome (GOLD analysis project Ga0315282, IMG submission 203693) | Sediment microbial communities from Yellowstone Lake, YNP, Wyoming, USA - YL17G07_20 | ecosystem: Environmental > Aquatic > Freshwater > Lake > Sediment | place: USA: Wyoming | collected... | reverse complement strand
CCCCAAAATCTGGGAGTTCACCACGGCAATTCCCAGAGAACCCTATATTTTATAGGGTATAGCCTATTTTAATCGGCTAAAATTCAGGTTCCTGGAGGAAATAACCTGCCGAGGAACGAGCCGCCATAAACCAAGCCATGGAAAAACTTAGCGACGAACTTTCCCATACCTGGCATGCAATGAGCGCCGCTGAGGTGCTCAAAACCCTGCAGACGCCCGTCCAAACCGGATTATCCTCCGAAGAAGCCGCTCGCCGGCTGGAAGTATACGGTCCCAACCAGCTTGCAGGAAAGCCTCGCCCGACTTTCCTGAAGCTGCTGCTTGCCCAGCTAAAAAATTTCATCGTGATCATGCTGATCGTCGCCGCGGCAGTCTCAGGGGTGCTGGGAGAATGGATCGACGCCGGGGCTATCTTCGCTATCGTCGTTTTGAATGCCATCCTGGGAGTGGTGCAGGAAAGCCGGGCGGAGCAGGCCCTGGCGGCGCTGAAAAAGCTGGCCGCGCCAGACGCGCACGCCCTGCGGGATGGGCACCGGGTCGATATTCCTGCCCATGAGCTTACCCCAGGAGACATAGTCTTCCTGGAAGCCGGCAACTTTGTCCCGGCTGACCTGCGCCTGATCGAGGCGGTGAACCTGCGCATCGAAGAGGCTTCGCTGACCGGTGAATCGGTGGCGGTGCATAAGAATGCCGCGGCAGTGCTGGAGGCTGAAATTCCGCTGGGCGACCGGCACAACACGGCCTTTATGGGTACGCTGGTGAGCTATGGGCGCGGCCAGGGGATCGTGGTCAGCACCGGCATGCATACCCAGCTTGGCCTGATTGCCAACATGCTGGCGAGCGTGGATGAGGAAGAAACGCCTCTGCAGAAACAGCTGGACAACCTGGGTAAAGTATTGGGATGGGGCGCACTGGCGATCTGCGGCCTGGTCTTTGTGGTGGGGGTGCTGCGCACCAACTGGAGCCTGACTGAAATAGTCAATATGTTCATGATCGCAGTCAGCCTGGCCATCGCGGCCGTGCCCGAGGGCCTGCCAGCCGTGGTAACCATCAGCCTGGCAATGGGCATGCGCGAAATGGTACACAGGCATGCCCTGATCCGCCGCCTGTCTTCGGTGGAAACGCTGGGCTCGGCCACGGTGATCTGCTCAGACAAGACCGGCACACTGACCCAGAATGAGATGACAGTGACGCGCCTGTGGGTGGACGGCACGTTTGTCGAGGTCACCGGGAGCGGGTACGCGCCGGTCGGCGAATTCAGGGTGGGCGGGGAGAAAATCAACCTGCAAAACTGCCCGGCCGTCACCACCGCCCTATGGGTAGGGGCGCTCAATAATGACGCTCGCCTGGAAGCGGAGAAGGGCGAGGACGGTCAAAAAACTTACCGGATTTTCGGCGACCCGACCGAAGGGGCGCTGCTGGTGGCAACCGCCAAAGCCGGCGTGCTGGCTTCCAAAGTGGTGGAAGCTTACCCGCGCAATGATGAAATCCCGTTTGATTCGGTGCGCAAGCGCATGCTGACCGTGCACCTGGTGCAGAACCCGCAGAATGAAGATTTTTCACCCATCTACGGGAGAGGTAAAGACAACTGGTATGCCATCGCTGTCAAAGGCGCCCCGGACGTGGTGCTCGACCTGTGTACCAGCTACCAGGATATGGATGACCGCCACGCCAATCCGTTGGACGAAATTGCCCGAAAACACATCCTGGACGCCAATGACGCCATGACCTGGGACGCCCTGCGGGTGTTGGGACTGGCTTACCGGCTGGTGCTGGACCGTCCGGAAGAGGTAAACAGCCCAGACCTGGAAAAAGAGATGATCTTCGCCGGGCTGATTGGCATGATCGACCCGGCTCGCCCGGAGGTAAAACCGGCATTAGAAAAAGCGCGCTCGGCTGGCATTCGCACAATCATGATCACCGGGGACTATCCCAATACGGCGCGGGCCATCGCCGAAGAGATCGGCCTGCTGCAAGCGGGTCACCAGGTGCTGACCAGCAGCCAGTTCAGCCAGATGGATGACACCACCCTAGCCAGGGAAATTGAGCGCACGGATGTGTTTGCACGCGTCTCACCGGAACACAAGATGCGCATCGTCAATGCCTTATCCGCCAACCACGAGGTGGTGGCGATGACCGGCGACGGCGTCAACGATGCGCCGGCGATCAAGCGCGCCGACATCGGGATAGCCATGGGGATTACCGGCACCGATGTGGCTAAGGAAACGGCGGACATGGTGCTGACCGACGATAACTACGCCAGCATTGTTTCGGCCATCGAGCAGGGGCGCATAATTTACAGCAACATCCGCAAGTTTGTTTACTACCTGCTATCGTGCAATCTGGCAGAGATTGCGGTGATCTTCATCGGCACAGTAGCCGGGTGGGGTTCTCCGCTAACAGCCCTTCAGTTGCTCTGGCTGAACCTGGTGACCGACGGCGCTCCGGCGCTGGCCCTGGCAGCCGAAAAAGGCGACCCGGATATCATGAACCAGGCCCCCCGCCCGCCCAGGGAGCCGATCATCAACCCCTACATGCGCACCGGCATCCTCATCCAGACCCTGGCAATCACCCTGGTCACGCTGGCAGCCTACCGCATCGGGCAAACCTCGAATATCCATGTCGAATTCGCCAACACCATGGCGTTCGTCACCTTGAGCTGTTCGGAATTACTGCGCGCTTATACAGCGCGCTCGGAATACTACCCGCTGCTCAAAATTGGTCCGTTTAAGAACCGCTGGATGGACCTGGCGGTGCTTTCTTCGCTGGCGTTGATCATGGCCGTCGTCTACGTGCCTTTTTTGCAAACCATATTCAAAACAGAACCGCTTGGTTGGACGCAGTGGTCAGAACTGCTGCCGCTACTCATTCTCCCCTCACTGGCAGCCGAACTGACGAAATACATCTTCGCTCCTCGGATGCACAAAGCATGACCGAAATATGGCTGGTACGTCACGGACAAACGGATTGGAATATTGATGGTCGCTGGCAGGGACATGCCGATATCCCGCTTAACCCCACCGGACTGGATCAGGCGCGCAGCCTGGCGTCGAAACTGACTGAAAGCGGGCAGACTTTTCAGGCGATTTACAGCAGCGATCTCAAGCGGGCTTACCGGACGGCCGAAGAAATTGGAAAAAGCCTGGGCTTACCAGTGCATAAAGATCACCGCCTGCGCGAGATCAGCAAGGGCGACTGGGAAGGGAGGCTGGTCAGCCAGGTGAGCGAACTTTCTAACGAAGCGATCCGCCAGCGCCAGGAAGACCCGTTATATTCACGCTCCCCTGGCGGAGAATCGCTGACGGAAGTGGCAGCCCGCCTGTCGAGTATGGCGGACGACATTGCGCGTGCCCATCCGGTTGGGCCGGTGCTGGTGGTGGCACATGGCCTGGCGCTGGCCGCGTTGTTATGCCTGGCGAATCATTGGCCGCTTGAAGAAGCCTATGACCGTGTGCCGGACAATGCCGCGGCGCAGGTGATTCACTGGAAAACAAATTAAGCTTTGGCTGGCGCCGGAACGTTTATCTGGTCGACCAGGGCCTCGATTTCAAGCATACGTACATCTTCCACCTGCCCGGCGTCGCACATCAGGGCCACATTGGGATCGAGCGGGATTTGCGCCCTTACGGCTACCCCGGCGGCCTGGGCAATTTCTTCGGCATGGCTGGGGCCAAAGATATAATGCGGTTTATCGGTGTCCGGGCAAACATAATAGCTCATATTCTCCACCACGCCGGTGATCGGCTTATGCACCTGGTTGAGCATGTTCAACGCCTTACACACGATCATGGCGGCTAACTGTTGCGGGGTGGTAACCAGCAGCACACTGTTGATCGGCAGGGTGGTCATTACTGTCAGGGCAGCATCAGACGTGCCCGGCGGGAGGTCGACTAACAGATAATCCAGGTTACCCCACAAAACGTCGGTCCAGAACTGTTTGATCGCCCCAGAGATCATTGGCCCGCGCCAGATGATGGCCGAGTCATCTTCCGGCAGGAGCAGGTTGGTGGAAATCATCTTGATGCCGGTGCGGGTCACGGCGGGCAGGATGCCCTGCTCGCTGGAGCGCAGGCCGCCGGCCGGCATGCCGAACAGCTTGGGGATACTCGGCCCGGTGACATCCGCGTCCAGCACGCCCACTTTGAAACCGCGCCGCGCCAGCGCAGAAGCCAGCATGGCGGTAATTGAAGATTTGCCTACCCCGCCTTTGCCGCTCATGATCGCCAGCACGTGCTTGACGTGATTGAACTGGTTAATCTTCGGCAGGCTGGGCTGCATGCCGCCCATTGCCGCCTGGCGTTCCTGGGGCGTCATCGAGCGGAAATTGATGGCAACTTCCTTGACGCCCCTAAGCGCCAGGACTGCCTGGCGGGCATCCGTTTCAATTTTGTCACGCAGCGGACAGCCGGGCACGGTCAGCGCCACGGTGAAAGAAACTCTGCCATATTTACCGATTTCCAGGTCGTGGATCATGCCTAGCTCGACCAGGTTGCGTCCCAACTCGGGATCTTTTACCTGCGACAGGGCAGCCATGATATCTTTTTCAGTTGGCATGCGGACTCCTTTGTTTAGCAGTTGGCTATCGGCTGTCATGTGTCAGCTTTCAGCCAGCCCTTATTTTAAGCCCGAATGGCGGAAAAGTCTACGATAATTGTCTGATTTGAGGAAATTGTAGATTGATGATTTCCAGGCTGCCGCCAACCTCTACAAAAAGGCAGGGAATTGGGAATTGCATTGATTCCTGGGACGTGATATTTCCGAATTTGTCGCGGGTGATAACCAGGTGCAAGCCTGAGAATGTATTCGGCAGGACATCGATAAATGGACGGGAGGATGCATTTAGAATCCACAAGGGTGAAGGTCCATCATTAATCTGGATTGGATAATCCTCGTAAACGCCGATGATGCGCTCTTTTTGGCTCGTGAAGCGGATAACAGGCAAGAAACCACGCAGGAATTCGGGGCGAAATTCGCCATGGATGATCGTATCGAGATGTTCAAGATAGAAACCGATCCAGTACCGGATCAGGTCCAGGTGGGTCTTTGGGTACTTCTGCAGGTCGACAGAGACCATCGGTACGCTGACAATCGTATTGATGAGGGTCACCGCGACGTTCTCGTCCGTATCATTTAGATGCCAGAGCGCCGGATCGAGTAAGACGGCCCGGTCGGGTGTGAGCAACCGTTCCAGCGCTACCTGCCAGCGGTTTAGAGGAAAATTGATCGGGACGTCAGAGGCCCGATAAAGATTCGCATACCGGCGAGAGGCCAGGTTGGCATACGGATTGCGAAATTCGATCAGCACATCTTTTTTGATGCGGATCAACCGATCTACTGCCTCGCTCAATATCATATAGACGCCTTCGCCGGCCGAGTGGTAATCGGTATTATCAGGGGTCTCCTCAGGCCTGACAGAATCGATGAAGTCGAGTTTAAACCCATCCAGATTGTACTGGCTCATCAAGTTCTCGAGCATGTCGCCAATGATCTGGCTGACTTCCTGCTTCCACGGCGTCAGATTGGCAAAATGCAGGCGGTCGATGGGCTTCTGTAATAAATGTGCGTAAGTTTTTGCCGCGGCGGATTCTTGCCCGATCATGAAAGGCGCTACCCATAGAAGATATTTGAAACCCATTTTTTGAACCTGTTGGACATGCCCTGCAAAGTCGGGAAACTTTATTAAGGAGGGCTTCCAGTCCCCGGTGTAACTGTAGTCCGCAAAAGAAGCTTTTTCGGTAAACCAGCCATCATCCGTAATCCAGGTTTTGAAACCCAATTCGGCCGCCAATCCAGCATTTTTAAGGACCCATTCCTGGTCGACGTTATGGTGAATCGCCGTCCAGGTGCAAAAAACCGGATTGAAAGCCTCAGAGGGCACTTTCAATCTCGCCTGCGGCCAACCGGCGTCAACGAAACTGGTATAGTCGCTCAAAATTTTCTGCCAGGGTAGGTTTGCCCGCGAAAGATAAAGTTTTTCTTCCCAGGCGCCATCCATGCCTGAAGTGATCGGGCTCTGGACTTGAAAAGTGTAGCTGGCTTTCAATTCTGACATTTCAAAATCGAAGCGGGTTTCCGGAACCTGATTAAGCATCCCAAAAGCAAAACGGTTGTGACTGTTGCGGTTATAAAACACAAAGAATGGTAAGCTGGAATTGGCACATGAAACCTTGTGGCCCCACCAATATGGCAAGCGGCTCATGTCCTCAGGACTGGGTGGAAAGTAAAGCATGCTATGCATATCGATCACGAGTAGCTCCCATCGGATGGATAGCGCCCCATCCGGTAGCGGTTTTCCGGACTTGTTATGGACGCGGATCTTGACGATAGACGTATCCGGCACTTCTTTCTTTGGTACTGCTTCTATCTGAACCGAGGCTGCTTCAGGACCGGGTATGTCAACATTAATGGCATATTCGATGCCGTGCTGGTTGAGCGTTTTTAAGGTATCCATGGCATGATTCTTTTTTTGTATTTGTCATTCTATATCCATTTAATTCCTGGGACCTCGATGCCATCGAATTATAGCCGGTTATCCTTGAAATTAATTCGGACACCCCAAAAGCTGGAGTAGAATAGGCTTGTATCTGTGATTCATCCACCTTATCTGAACAGGAGACAAACCATATGCAGCAGCACATTGTCTTGATCGGCGCGGGGAGCGCTAACTTCGGCCTGGGAACGCTGGGCGATATCCTCAAGAGCAAAGTTTTCGAGGGCAGCAAGATCACCCTGCACGACATCAACCCGGTGGCCTTGCAGACCGTGTATGAGATTGGCAAACAGCACATCGAGCGACACCACCTGCCCTTCGAGCTCAAAGCGACCACCCACCGGAAAGAAGCCCTGCATGGCGCTACTATGTGCGTGATCTCGATCGAGGTCGGCAACCGTTTCGAGCTGTGGGACCAGGACTGGAAAATCCCTTTGCAGTACGGCATTCGCCAGGTTTACGGTGAGAACGGCGGACCCGGCGGTTTGTTCCATTCACTGCGCATCATCCCGCCCATCCTGGATATCTGCGCCGATATCATGCACATCTGCCCGGAGGCGCAGGTTTTCAACTTCAGCAACCCGATGAGCCGCATTTGCACCACGGTCAAGCGCAAATTCCCGGAGCTGAAGCTGACCGGCCTGTGCCACGAGATCGCCTCACTGCCTGAACACCTGCCCAGGCTGTTGAAAACTCCCTTATCTAACCTGAACTTCCGCGCCGGCGGCCTGAACCATTTCAGCGTGCTTCTGCAAATCCATTACAAGGACAGCGGGCAAGACGCCTACCCGGACGTGCGCGCCAAAGCTCCGGCTTATTTTGAAAGCGTACCGCACGACTATTACTGGGCGCTGGAAGACTCACAAGACGTTGACCTGCGCAAAAGCTTTGCCAGGCAGGCTGTGTGGGTGGAGCGCCGGTTGTTCCAGGTGATCCTGGAAGAGTTCGACCTGCTGCCAATCACCAGCGACAGCCACTTCGGGGAATACATCCAGTGGGCGCAGGACGTGGTTGACCATCGCGGCATTCTCGACTTTTACCGGGCTTACGAGTTCTGGTGCGCCCACCAGATCACCCCGGAACGTGTGGAAGGCACCGACGAAGGCTGGACGATCCAGACCATCCTGGAAGGCATGCTGACCAATTCGGGGCACGAAGAGCTGGCTGTCAACGTGATGAACGACGGGTTGATCGATACCCTGCCCGGCGACATTGTTGTGGAGGTGCCGGCGATCATCAATAAGGACGGCGTGCACGGCGTGCGCCTGGGCAAGCTGCCCAAGGCCTTTGGCGGGCTGCTCAACAACCAGTACGCCGTACACGACCTGACCGCTGAGGCAGTGCTGAACGGCTCGAAGAAGGCCGCTTTGCAGGCCATGCTGGTCGACCCGGTAGTGCACAGTGTGAAAGCCGCCAGGGAAACCCTCGACACGATGCTGACCACGCAGGCCAGATACCTGGGCTACCTCAAATAATGGTGAACCCCCGGATTTGGTAATGTGAGCGTGCGTACGCACGCTCACATTACCAAATCCGGGGACCTTCCATCTACAATCTACAATGTTATAATCTTTCCTCATGAGCCTGACCCTGTCGGAAGTCGAGCATATTGCCGAATTGGCCCGCTTAGAGCTGACGGATGAAGAGAAGGAACGCTTTCGCCGGCAGCTTTCGGAAATACTGGATTATGCGGCGCGCCTGCAGTCAATCGATACCAGCCAGACCCTGCCCAGCGCGGCGCGGCCCGCCACGGCTCGGTCCGCCGTGGCGCCACACAGCGTTCTGCGCCCGGACGTGCCCGCCCCCAGCCTGAAGCTGAAAGAAGTGCTGGACAATGCTCCTCAGGCAGAAGACGACCAGTTCCGTGTCCCGCCCGTGCTGGAGCAAGCGCCGTGAGCGACCTGACCGAATTGGGGGTGCGCCAGGGCCTGGAGGCGTTGGGGCGCGGCGATTGTTCCAGCCGTGAGCTGACTCTGGCCTTCCTGGAACGCAGCCAGCGCCTGGAGCCTAAGGTACATGCCTTCATTACGCCCACACCCGAGCTGGCCCTGCACATGGCGGAGGCCGCCGACCAGCGCCGCCAGGCTTGCAAGCGGGATCCATCGCTAGCGCTGCCACCGCTGCTGGGCCTGCCGGTGGCGATCAAAGATGTACTGGTGTTAAAGGGCGTTCGCTGCACCTGCGGCTCGCACATCCTGGAAAATTTCGTCCCGCCCTTCACCGGCACAGCCGTGCAGCGTTTGCTGGACGCCGGGGTAGTGGTAACCGGGAAAACCAACATGGACGAGTTCGCCATGGGCTCTTCCACCGAAAATTCCGGCTATGGCCCAACCCACAACCCCTGGGACCTGACCCGTGTACCGGGCGGCTCGTCCGGGGGTAGCGCGGCGGCCGTCGCCGGGCGGATGATTCCGGCGGCGCTGGGCACCGATACAGGGGGCAGTGTGCGCCAGCCGGCTTCTTTTTGCGGCGTGACCGGCCTCAAGCCCACCTATGGGCGGGTTTCACGCTACGGCCTGGTGGCTTTTGGGTCCTCGCTGGATACAATCGGCGTACTGGCGCACAGCGCCGAAGACGTAGCGCTGATCTTCACCCACCTGGCAGGTTATGATCTGCGCGACGCCACCTCGCTGGACGTGCCGGTCCCGGAGATAGCTCTGGAGAAAAATGATAGCCTGGATGGCCTGCGCGTGGGTGTACCGCAGGAGTATTTCATCAACGGCATCCAGCCGGAGGTGGAAGCCGGTATTCACCAGGCCATCGATGTACTGCACAGCCTGGGAGCGGAGATCCGACCGGTCAACCTTCCGCACACCGGGGAAGCTCTGCCGGCATACTATTTGATCGCTCCAGCGGAAGCATCGGCCAACCTGGCGCGCTACGATGGAGTGCGCTATGGGTTGCGTGAGCCGGCCGATTCAGTGCGGGACGTGTTCTTCAAGTCGCGCGGCAAAGGCTTTGGGGCAGAGGTCAAGCGGCGCATTATGCTGGGCACTTACGCCCTTTCCGCCGGGTATTACGATGCCTATTACGGGCAGGCGCAAAAGGTGCGTACGCTGATCAAGGACGATTTTGAACAGGCTTTCCAGATGGTCGACGTGATTGCCGCCCCGGTCGCCCCATCAACTGCCTTCCGGCTGGGCGAGCACAGCGACGATCCACTGGCCATGTACCTGGAAGACGTCTTTACCTTGCCAGCTAACCTGGCAGGTGTACCCGGGCTGGCTTTTCCGGTCGGGTTCGATCAGCACGGCCTGCCGGTCGGTATGCAGTTGATGGGAGCACATTTCAGCGAGGAGCTGCTTATCCAGGTTGGGCACGCTTTCCAGAAAGCCACAGACTGGCACCTGCGCGCCCCTGCCCTGCTATGAGAACGGAGAAGGAAGAGAGAAAAATGTCTGGGAATATTTTCACGTCTCCCGAAGACCTGATCGATTGGGATTGGTCAAAGTACGAGCCATATTATAAAGATCTGGCAGGGTGCAGCCTCACCGCCGCCAGTGTGGACGGCTGGCTGGAGGGCTGGACGATAGTGAACGAAAGCCTGGAAGAGCAGTACGCCCGCCTCTACGTGGCTACAGCGGTAAACACGGCCGATTCAGCCGCCCGGCGGCGCTTCGACACCTTTGTCGACGCCGTTTACCCACCAGCCGAGGCCGCCTCACAAACACTCAAGCAAAAGCTGCTTGCCAGCGGGCTGCAGCCGGCTGGGTTCGAAATCGCCTTGCGCAACCTGCGCGCCCAGGCTGACCTGTTTCGCAGTGGAAACCTTCCCCTTCTCGCCGAAGTGACAAAGCTCTCCAACCAGTACGACCAAATCGTCGGGGCGCAGACCGTCCTTTGGGATGGCCAGGAGCTGACCCCGGCGCAGCTTGCCCCAATCTACCAGGAGCCTGAGCGGCACGTGCGCGAGAAAGCCTGGCGGACGGCCTTCGAGCGGCAGCTTGCCGACCGGGGTGCCATCAACGAGTTGTGGCAAAAATTGCTTGCTTTGCGCCTGAAGATTGCCCACAACGCCGGCAAACCCGACTACCGGGCTTACCGCTGGCAGGAACTGCTGCGCTTCGATTACACGCCGGCAGACTGCCGCAGCTTTCACAATGCCATCGAACAGGTGGTGGTGCCGGCTGCCTTGCGCGTGTACGACCGCCGCCGCCAGCGCCTGGGGGTGAGCAGTTTGCGCCCGTGGGACCTGGATGTGGACCCGCTGAACCGCCCTCCGCTGCGCCCATTCAAAGAAGAAGCAGAATTAAAAACCAGGGTCTCGGCCATCCTCCACAAGGTAGATGCTCAGCTTGGAGCATATTTTGACATCATGGTAAACGAGAACCTGCTCGAACTGGAGAACCGCAAGAATAAAGCGCCAGGCGGGTTCTGCACTGAATTTCCGGCTATCAAACGGCCCTTTATCTTCATGAATTCGGTTGGACTGCAGGGCGACGTGCAGACGCTGCTGCACGAAAGTGGGCACGCCTTCCACGCCTTTGAATCGGCCAAACTGCGCTTCGCCCAACAGCGCTCCGCCCCGATGGAATTTGCTGAAGTCGCCTCGATGAGCATGGAACTGCTGGCATCCCCTTACCTGGCAGCCGACCAGGGGGGTTTTTATTCTCAAGCTGACGCCAGGCGCGCCCTGGTTGAACACCTCGAAGGCATGATCACCTTCTGGCCCTATATGGCGGTGGTGGATGCTTTCCAGCATTGGGTGTACGAAAACCCCGGGAACGCATCTGACCCCGATCAATGCGACAACACCTGGAGCAAATTGTGGGAGCGCTTCATGCCCGGCGTGGATTGGAGTGGGTTGGAAGATTTCAAGGTCACTGGCTGGCAGCGCAAGCTGCACATCCATACGGTACCGTTTTATTATGTAGAATACGGACTGGCGTCCCTGGGAGCGGCGCAGGTGTGGCGCAATGCCCTGGATAACCAGGCGACTGCTGTAGCCAGCTACCGCCAGGCGCTGGCCCTAGGGGGTACGCTGCCTCTGCCGCAGCTCTACCAGTCTGCAGGCGCCCGGCTGGCTTTCGATACCGAGATTTTGTACGACGCAATCACACTTATCGAGGACTTTTTGGATAATCAATAAAAATGATAAAATCAAATGAAACCGGCGAAAATTAGCCGCCAAAGAGGTGATAAAGCATGCCGCAAACTCTGAAAATCGCCATTCCCATGGCCGGCCTGGGGACACGCCTGCGCCCGCACACCTGGAGCAAACCCAAGCCCCTGCTTCACCTGGCAGGCAAGACCGTGCTCGACTACGTGCTGGACCAGTTCAGCAGCCTGCCCGATCCGGAAAACGTGGAGTATATCTTTATCGTGGGCCCGCAGGGCGACCAGGTGAAAACCTTCATGGAACAGCACTATCCGGAAAAGAAGGCCCATTACGTTCTGCAAGAGCAGATGCGCGGCCAATCCGACGCGCTCTACCAGGCGCGCCAGTTTTTGTCCGGCCCGATGCTGATGACCTTTGCCGATACCCTGATCGAGACCAACCTGGCCTTCCTCCAGAATGAAACATGCGATATGGTCGCCTGGGTGAAAGCCGTGTCTGACCCGCGCCGTTTCGGGGTGGCCCAGATCAACGCCCAGGGATTGGTGGTGCGCCTGATCGAAAAACCCACCGACAATTCCAACAACCTGGCGGTGGTAGGATATTATTATTTCCGTTCCGGCAAAAACCTGATAGCCGCCATCGAAGAACAGATGCGCCGCAAGACCATGCTGAAAGGTGAATTCTTCCTGGTTGACGCGATCAATATCCTGTTGGAACAAGGCGCCCTGATGCGCACCCAGCCGGTAGGGGTATGGTTGGATGCCGGCACACCCGAATCCTTGCTGGAAACCAATCGCTATCTGCTGGAACACGGCCACGACAACTCCACCGGCGTGCAGCTAAAGGGGGTGGCAATCGTCCCGCCAGTGTTCATCTCGCCTTCGGCGCAGATCGAAAGCTCAGTGGTCGGGCCATATGTGTCAATCGGCGATGAGTGCTTCCTGGAAGGCACGATTGTGCGCAACTCGATCCTGGGCGATGGTGTCAACGTAAAGAAAATGATTCTGGAAGATTCACTGCTGGGCCGCAATGTGACCCTGGAAGGGCAGTCGTTCCGTTTCGACCTGGGGGACCAATCGTGGGTGAAGAGCTAGAACCGACGGTGGAATGCTATTCGGGCAGCGCCTATGCCGAGCGTCCTATTGCCCTGCTATGGGATGGACAGCGCCTGGAGATCACCGGCGTCGAAGAGCGCTGGAGAATTCCGGGGGAGCTGTGTTTCAGGGTGCACACGCGGGATAACCGGCGTTTCGAATTATTCTACAATGAACTCAAGGCTAATTGGAAAATAAACGAGGTATAAAATGCGTAAAATATACCTGTCTGAGCGGGTTGCCACACTGAAACCATCCGGGATTCGCAAATTCTTTGATATTGCCGCCACCATGAAAGAAGTCATCTCACTGGGCATCGGGGAACCTGACTTTACTACCCCGCAGCCCATCCTCGAAGCCGGCATCCGCTCCTTACAGCGCGGTGAAACCCATTACACCTCAAACTCCGGCATCCTGGAGCTGCGCCAAGCCTTATCCCTTCACCTCGAAAAGCTGTACCAGGTCAGTTACGACCCGGGCTCCGAGATCATCATGACCGTCGGCGGCTCGGAAGCCCTTTACCTGGCGATGACCGCCCTGCTGGACCCGGGCGACGAAGTGGTCATTCCTACCCCCTGCTTTGTGTCCTACCAGGCGGAAGTATTGCTGGCAGGCGGGACGCCAGTGGAAATTGCCTGCTGTATGGAGGACAACTTCGACCTGGACCCCAAGAAAGTGGAAGCAGTGGTCACCCCGCACACCAAGGCCATCCTGCTCAGCTTCCCCAACAACCCAACCGGGGCGGTCGCCAGCCGGGCAACCCTTCTGGAAGTAGCCCGCATCGCCGAGGAACACGACCTGATCGTCATCTCGGACGAAATCTACGATCGTCTGGTGTACGGCCTGCCCCATGTTTGCTTCCCGGCCCTGTCCAACATGCGCAAGCGTACCATCCTGCTGGGCGGTTTCTCGAAAGACTACGCCATGACCGGTTGGCGGATCGGCTTTGCCGCCGGACCGGTGGATTTAATCCGCGGTATGAACCGCGTGCACCAGTATACAATCATGTGCGCCCCCACCACCGCCCAAGAAGCGGCAATTACCGCTCTGACCAACGCCGAGCAGTTCGTGGAAGAAATGATTACCGAATATGACCGGCGGCGCAAGCTGATCGTGAGTGGGATGAATCAGATTGGCCTGCCCACATTCGAGCCGCACGGTGCATTTTATGCCTTTCCACAGGTCAGCATCACCGGACTGGATGATGAAACCTTCGCCAGCCGCCTGCTGCAGGAAGAACACGTGGCGGTGGTGCCCGGCTCGGCTTTCGGGGCGGGCGGGGCGGGCTTTGTGCGCTGCTCGTACGCTACATCTTACGAAAAGATCGAGGAAGCGCTGAGAAGGATCGAAAGGTTCGTGAGAAAGTTGGATTAAGCGTATGCAATACGAGCCGGTCATCGGGCTGGAAGTCCACGCCGAGCTGCTAACCCGCTCGAAAATGTTCTGCGCCTGCCAGGTGATCGATTCCACCCAGGCCAGGCCGAATATTTCTGTCTGCCCGGTATGCGCCGGAATGCCAGGCGCGCTCCCGGTGGTCAACCAAAAGGCGGTCGAATATGGGCTGCGTGTGGCGGTGGCGCTGGAATGCCAGGTGGCCTCTACGAGTCTGTTCGCCCGCAAGAATTATTTTTATCCCGACCTGCCCAAAGGCTACCAGATTTCGCAGTACGAATATCCCCTGGCGGAGCACGGGATCCTGCGCGTACCTACCGCCCAGGGTGAGCGCCCCATCCGCATCCGCCGGGTACACCTTGAAGAAGATACCGGCAAGCTGACCCATGTCACCCGCGACAATGAGTCTTATTCGCTGGTGGACCTGAACCGGGCTGGCGTTCCGTTGCTAGAAATTGTGTCTGAACCGGACATGCACTCGCCGGAAGAGGCACGCGCCTATGCCATGGAACTGCGCACCCTCTTACGCTGCCTGGGAGTCAATTCAGGCGACATGGAAAAAGGGGTGATTCGCTTCGAGGCCAACGTTTCTCTGCGCCCGGCCGGCCAAACCGGGTTGGGCACCCGCGTGGAGATCAAGAACCTGAACAGCTTCCGGGCGCTGGAACGCTCCTGCGCCTATGAAATCCAGCGCCAGGCCCAGCGCCTCGAACAGGGCGAAAAAATCGTCCAGGAAACCCTGGGATGGGACGAAGGCAATGGCGTGACGCTCTCGCAACGCAGCAAAGAAGAAGCGCACGATTACCGTTACTTCCCCGAACCCGACCTGCCGCCGTTGGTGGTCGAAAAAGAATGGGTGGCCCGCCTGGCGGCCGCCCTGCCCGAGCTGCCGCGCCCCAAGGCCCTGCGGCTGCAACGGCAGTATGGGCTGGCGGAAGCGGATGCGCACCTGTTGACCGAAGACACCGCTGTGGCAAACTATTTCGAACAGGCCGTGAAAGCCGCGACGGAGACGCCGCCGCGTACGGTCGCCAACTGGATCACTGGTGAGCTGTTTGGCTGGATGAACCAGAACGGAAAAACGATCGAGCAGATCAAGGTCAGCCCGCAGGAATTGAGTGAGCTGGTCAGCCTGGCGGGCAACGGCGAGATCAACCTGGGCACTGCCAAGGCCGTGCTGGCTGAAATGCTGTCCAGCGGGCAGCCGGCCCAAGCGATCATCGCGGCCGGGGGCCGCCAGCAGATTTCGGACGCCGGTCTTATCGCCGGTCTGGTAAAAAAGGCGCTGGCTGAAAATCCACAGGAATTGTCCAGCTATCTGGAAGGTAAGGAAACGGTCTCCAACTGGTTCTTTGGCCAGGTAATGCGCTCCGCTCGCGGCCAGGCCAACCCCCAGGTGGTTCGCCAGGAGTTGGAAAAACAGCTTCAGGAGCTGAAGAAAAAGTAGTAGGGGGCTGAGAGGAAGTCCTTTTTTTGAATACATCGAAAGGAGACTGGGATTATGTTGAAGGAATTCAAAGAATTTGCCATGCGGGGAAATGTGATTGACCTGGCAATCGGTATTATTATCGGCGGTGCTTTCGGCAGGATCGTTACATCGCTGGTTAACGATATCATCATGCCTCCCCTGGGATTACTGCTTGCCAAAGTAGATTTCTCGAGCTTGTATCTCAATATTTCAGGAATGTCTTACGACAACCTGGCCGCCGCTAAAGGCGCCGGTGCAGCCACGATCAACTATGGCTCATTTATCAACACGATCATCGATTTTCTAATCGTTGCGTTCGCGATTTTCTTATTGGTGCGTGCGATCAATCGCATGACGAAGGCGCCCGCCCCGGCGCCGGTCGCCTCCACCACCAAGGAATGCCCTTTCTGCCATACCCAGATCCCCATCAAGGCCACGCGCTGCCCCAACTGCACTTCGGAACTTAAGTAAGAAATTATCCAGGCCAGGTGGAGCTTTCCTCTCAAACCAGGGCTACCGTCGGTTCTCGTTGAACCGCCGGTGATTTTGTAGGGTAAAATTACTTGCAGGTACGGGTAACCGAGCCCAGGAGAATAGAGAGGATGAAGATAAAGCACAGTTTCAGGCTGCTGACCCTTGCTGCCGTACTGTCTTCTTTATTGTGCAACGCTTGCGCCAGCAGGACATCTGTCCCGGCTACCACTACCCCAACCAGCCTCCCCACTGCGACCGCCACGGCCAGTCTTATCTACCGTAAACCCAGCCTGACCCCACGTCCTACCCGGACGTTGAGACCAAGTCCAACAACCAAACCGACCGATACCCCCACCGTCACTGCCATAGGGTTGGTCGGACCAAGTCTCACCCCAGAAGCCGGCAGTGAAGCCAGCATTACGCCCGAAATCGTCGGTGAGCCGGTGAACACATCTTCAGCCACTTTTGCAGTAGCTGGGGCGGATACCAATACGCCTACCTCTATCCCGGCTAAGCCTGGCATGGGGCGCAACAATCCGTATCCGGTGGGCCAGGCAGTCGCGGCGCCCAACTGGAACGTACAGGTGGTTGGAATGCAACGCGGCCAAGGCGCCCAGGCTGCCCTCGAGCAAGCCAATTCAACCACGATGACGCCGCCCACGAATTTTGAATACCTGCTGGTCAAAATAAAAGTGAAATGCACTTATGCCGACAAGGAGCAGCATTCCATCAGCGCCAGCGATTTCAAGGTGACCGGTGACCGGCTGATCGCCTACAGCCCTCTGGATGTGACCGTCCCCGACCCACCCCTGGATAATGTGCTCCAGGCAGGCGAAGAAGCACAGGGCTGGGCAGCCTTCATGGTGGGGGGAAATGAACATGACCTGATCCTGGCGGTAGATGAGATCGCCAATGACAGTCCGGACCGGCTGCGCTATATCGCCCTGGAAGACGGCGCATCGATCCGTATCCCCGCCAATCTGGCAGCCATCCAGGCAACCGATGTGGGTACCACCCCCTCTCAACCGGCGCCACGCAACGCCAAGGTGGTCACCAACGAATGGGAAGTGTCGGTTCTCGACGTAATCAAGGGAAAAACAGCCATCGATATGGTCATGGCTAACTCCTATAATCTGCCGCCAGACGATGGCATGCAGTACATCGTGGTTAAAGTCTACGTACGCTACCGCAGCACTGTGGACCAGCCTATGGGGGTCGACAATTACTATTTCACCACTACCGACAGCACGGGTACCACGTATGATTTCACCTCGGTAATCAGCCCATCGCCGGCGCTGGACGTGGCCCTCTTCCCTGGTGGCGAATACGCTGGCTATGTGGTAGTGCAGTCTTCCCTGAATTCCAGTAACCTCAGCCTGGTATTCCAGTCGGTCGACGATACCACCGGCGAAAGCCTGCGTTATATATCCCTGGGAAATTAGACAGGAGTTAGAACATGACCGAGTTTATCCCTGGGCTGAAACTGAGCGAACTGTACTATCACGAAGCTATCCGGCCTTTACTGGATAGCCATTTCCCCGGCCTGGCCCATTCGGCGGCTTTAATCGGTTCTGGCTCAGACGTGATCAGCTGCGATACCCCATTTTCCATCGACCACGGCTGGGGGCCGCGCCTGGTGTTGTTCCTGCCGGGAGACCAGTTTGATCGGTGGTGCAAGCCTATCGATGAAACTCTGCGCAGCCACCTGCCTTATACTTTCCACGGCTACTCGACCAATTTTGACCGGGAAAGCCCAGAATCCGTGTTTTGGATGGTTGAGATCAACTCAGGCCCGGTAAACCACCAGGTCGAAATTACTACTTTGGGCAAATATTTCAATAATTACCTGGGATTCGATCCTTCGCAGGAAATTAGCGTGCCGGACTGGCTGGTCTGCCTGGAGCACCGCCTGCTGACAGTGACCAGCGGGAAGGTCTTCCACGACGACCTCGGCCTGCAAACCAGCCGGGAAAAGCTGGCCTATTACCCGCGCGACGTGTGGTTGTATATCATGGCAGCCGCCTGGATGAAGATCAGCCAGGAGGAACCTTTTATGGGGCGCACCGGCGACGTTGGCGACGAGAACGGTTCGCGCATCCTGGCCGCCCGGCTGGTCCAGTACTTGATGCGCCTGAGCTTTCTCATCGAACGGCGCTACGCTCCGTACAGCAAGTGGTTTGGCAGCGGCTTTATGCGCCTGGAATGCAGCCGGAACCTGGCGCCCATTTTCAACCAGGTTCTGGCCGCGCCGGATTGGCATGAGCGCCAGCGGCACCTCAGCCAGGCTTACGAAATCCTGGCGGAAATGCACAACGCACTTCATTTGATCCCGGCGCTGGATGAGCGCGTCTCCAGCTTTCATGAACGGCCCTACCTGGTTATCCACGGAGAACGGTTTTCTGAAGCTCTGTTGAAGGCAGTGCAAAGTGAGGAAGTGCGCAGGCTGCCCCCCAACATAGGCTCGATCAATCAGTTCTTGGATTCCACCGACGTAGCGGATGATATAGAGCTGTGCCAGCGGCTGAAAAGCCTTTACTTCAGCGGCGCATAAAGAGCATCACCACGCCAAGCCCGATCCCGCAGACAACCAGCAGCCCGCCGAGGATGCCCAACAGGGGGGAATGACCACCCTCGCTGGGCGGCGGAGGCGCAGCCCTGACGCTGACCTGCGCCCCAAAATCCAACACGATCTGGTCACCGGCGTGGACCTTCAGGGGATAGTTGTTGTTGGTAGTGGCGTTGTATCCAGCCGGGACACCCACGCTGACGTTGTAATCGCCTTCAGGGACTTTATCGAAACACAGCAGGTCCGGCCCGCTGGTGGTCGAACCGGTCAATGATACTTTTCCGGCACGGTCGGTAAGGCTGACTGCGCCTCCAGCCAGAGGCGATTCACCATTGTCAGGCATGCCGTTGCCGTTGATGTCTTCGAAAAGCATGATGCAAACCGAAGCATTGCCATTATAGGATGTTGGGCTGGGCTGAACGAGGGTAGTCGTTGGAACAGGACCGGCAGGCAAGGTAGGGGTCTGGACCACACCCAGCATAAGTTTCTGCCCGACGATCACCGGGCAGTCGACACCCTGGATGTTGTTCAGCTTGCGCAGTTGATCCATGGAGATGCTGTTCAACAAGGAGATGCCGATGCAGGTATCCCCGCTCTTGACCGTATACAGGATACGCCCATCCGCTCCGGCAGTAGGAGTCTGATAGTAAGCCTGGGGCAGCGGGGCGGCGGCGGCGGGGAAATCTACCGCTACCAGTATCAGGGCGGCTACCGTCAGGCCAAAGATGAGGGCAAGAATCTTTCGGGTCACTGCGAAAGATTATATCATCCTTTTAAATGCTAAAAAACGGGCTCATTGCGCCTCATTGGGATTTGCCGTGGAAGGTTCACCTCGGCAATTTCCAGAGAACCTTCATTGCCTTTTCAGGTCGCGAATGGGGGCATAGGTTAGCCGGTGCAGCGGGCAAGGGCCTTTGAGCTGCAACGCCAGCCGGTGGGCAACCGTGCCGTAGCCCTTGTGGCGCGCAAAACCATACCCCGGGTACTCCTGCTCCCAGGCCACCAGCAGCTCGTCCCGGGCAGTTTTGGCCAGCACCGAGGCGGCAGCAATGCTCAACGAGCGCACATCACCCTTGATCAACACGGTCTGGGGCAAGGCCACGTCTGGCAGGCGCACTGCATCCAGAAGGAGGTGCTGCGGCGGCAAAATAAGCTGCTCCAAGGCGCGCTGCATGGCCAGCCGGGTAGCCGGCAGGATGCCCAGCGCATCAATTTCTGTGTGGCTGGCAAAACCCACTCCCCAGGCCAGGGCGGCGCGTCTGATTTCAACTGCCCAGATACAGCGCTGGCGCGGGGTCATCTGTTTTGAATCACGCACGCCTTTCAATTGGATGCACAGGTCCGCATCCTGCGGGAGAATTACAGCAGCGGCAGACACCGGCCCGGCCCATGCGCCACGCCCGGCTTCGTCCAGACCTGCCAGGTGAAGCGTACCGGCTGTCCAAAGCGGAAGTTCGAAGCTGAGGTCGGGAGGAATGTGCGCCATGCTGGAAAAGTACCAGATTTTGGGTTTGAGCGTGCGTACACACGCTCAAACCCAAAATCTGAGTTCATCTTATTCCCATTCGATGGTTGCCGGGGGCTTGCTGGTCACGTCCAACACCACCCGGTTGACGCCCTTGACCTCGTTGACAATCCGGTTGGCGACGCGTCCCAGCAGGTCGTAAGGCAAGCGCGCCCAATCGGCGGTCATATAATCCTCGCTGGTGATGGCGCGCAAGGCCACCGCTTCCTGGTAAGTGCGCTGGTCGCCCATTACGCCCACCGAACGCACCGGCAGCAGCACTGCAAAGGCCTGGGCAATGCCGCCCTCGCCACTCCCGGTCCGGCGGCGGAACAAACCAGCCTGCTCCAGCTCGCCGGTGAAAATGGCGTCGGCGGCGCGCACGCGCGCCAATCGCTCGGGGGTGATCTCGCCCAGGCAGCGCACTGCCAGGCCCGGGCCGGGGAAAGGTTGGCGCCACACCAATCCAGCCGGCAGGCCAAGCGCCTCGCCCACGGAGCGCACCTCGTCTTTGAACAGGTAGCGCAGCGGCTCGACCAGGTCGAAGGCCATGTCGCTGGGCAGCCCGCCTACATTGTGGTGGGTTTTGATCCGTTCAGCTTTATTCCGATCGGGAGCGCTGGATTCGACCACGTCCGGGTAAATCGTGCCCTGGACGAGGAAGCGCGGCTGGCCCAGCCGGCGCGCTTCTCGCTCAAAAGTACGGATGAAGGTCTCGCCAATGATCCGCCGCTTGGTTTCCGGCTCGCTAACGCCCTCCAGGGATTGAAGGAAAACCGGCGCAGCGTCCACCACATTCAGCACCCCGCCCAGGCGCTCGTGGAAGGCCGCCTCCACCTGCTCTCGCTCACCCTGGCGCAGCAAGCCGTTGTCAACAAAGACTGCCGCAAGCTGGCTGCCAACGGCCTTGTACACCAGGGCGGCAGCCACGCTCGAATCGACGCCGCCGCTGACCGCTGCCAGCACGCGTTCCTGTCCAACCTGGCGGCTCACCCTTTCTACCGCTTGCTGGACGATCGATTCGGGTGTCCAATCAGGCCGCGCCTCGCAAATTTCTACCACGAAGCGGCGCAGGATTTCTTTACCTGCCGGGGTATGGTGCACCTCGGGGTGGAACTGCACCCCGAACCGGCGCCGCGCCAGGTCGCCCATGGCTGCCACCGGGCTGTTGGCGCTGCGAGCCAGGACGGTAAAGCCGGGCGGAAGCGCTTCAATGCAGTCGCCGTGCGACATCCACACCGGCTGTGAGCCAGACGGTAGAAGCGGGTTATCCAGCACCGTTTCCACCTGGGCTGGACCATATTCCCGCTCGCCGGAGGGCGCCACCTGCCCGTGCAAGGCATAGGTCAGGGCCTGCATGCCATAACAGATGCCCAGGATGGGCAGGTCTGACTCAAGCACATAGGCGGGAAGGAAAGGCGCTCCTGGCGCGTAGACAGAAGCCGGGCCGCCGGAAAGGATGTAGCCGCGCGGCTGGATGGCCAGCACCTGCGCAGCCGGCGCGTCCCAGGGGAAAAGCTCACAGTAGACCTGAACCTCACGCACCCGGCGGGCAATCAGTTGGCTGTACTGGGAGCCAAAATCTAAAATAGCGATGGAATCGATCATAGAAGAAACTTAGCTGCCGAAGATGACTTCGCCGTTATCCATAGAAGTGATGCATACCAGCGTTTCAACCGGGACGCCCAAATGGGCTAATGCCCGGCGACCGCCCTCAAAGGACTTTTCGATCATGGCGCCCACCCCCACCGGGGTCGCCCCGGCGGCGCGGCTCAGGCGCACCAGGCCCAGGATGGTCTCTCCGGAGGCCAGGAAATCATCGATGATCAGCACCCGCTCACCATGCCCCAGGTATTCCGGGGAAACGATCAGCTCGGTGATGCGCCCCCTGGTGTGGGAAGGCGCCGTGGTAAGGTAAACGGTCTCAGGCATGGTGATTGGCTTGCTTTTTCGGGCGTAAACCACAGGCAGGTTCATGTGGAGCGCTGCCATCAAGGCCGGCGCAATACCGGAAATTTCGGCGGTGAGAATGCGCGTAGCGTTCACACCGGCGAAGCGGCGGGCAAACTCCTGCCCGCACAGGTCCATCAATGCCGGATCCACCTGGTGGTTGATAAAACTATCCACGCGCAAAATCCCTCCACCCAAATTCTTGCCTTCCCGGATAATGCGATCTTTCAACTCCTGCATATTGACCTCCAGAAAAGTGAAAAAGTATTCTCAAAATGGTGCCGGGAGCGTCCGCCCCCGCCTGCACCATTAAATTAACTTATAGCTCAGTTACGAAAAGTGTGGAACCGGCGTAATTGTATGAACATTTTACAACGCTTGGGCTCTTTGGGATAGTGTAAAAACCCGCGGCTGTGAGGATAATCTTATTAGTTGCCATCCGGCGAAAGACGAAAATCGTAAATCCCGTCCTGCACGGGCCACCTGCGCCCGCATCCGTCGCAAACCAGCTCAGGCGGGGTGTCGGGCAAGGGCTGTCCGCAGGCCGGGCAAACGAACGGCCTGACCTGATCGACCTCCAGGCCCTCCCCAGTGGCGCGCGAGCGCACAAATACGCTGGGGCTGAGCTGCCACAAGTTTCCGGTGAGCTGCGCCAGGGCATCCATGCGCACCAATAGCCCCAACGGCAGGGTGCGTTTGAACAGGCCGATGCGGAAATGTGAAACGGTGAGCTGCCTCTCAATGGCAAAGCCGCTCAGGTTCAGCCAGGTACGCACGGTGCCAGGGTGGAAATCGAAGCTGAGTGGAGCGAATTCGACCGGTTCGGGAGAGAAAGGATTCCAGGTCTGCCGCCGGAAGGTGTAACGGAGGATCGACTTGATATTTTTCTTGTTGGCAAACTCGAGGATGAAGATTGCCCCACTTTGCAGCGCCTGGCGCACCTGGTTGAGCGCCCGGCGGGTATCCACCATATGATGCAGGGTGCGGATCATGGTGGCGGCGTCAAAGGAACCGCCGGCAAAGGGCAGATGGTAAATATCAGCAGCCACGTAGCGATAGTTGGGCCCGGCGCCCAGGCGCTGCTGGGCCTGGACGAGCTGGGTGCGCGAATAGTCAAGCAGGGTGATCTGCTCGAAACCGGTGTAGCGGAGGGTGTTGCGCCCGGCGCCAGCACCCAGCTCCAGCAAATGTTTCCCGCTGGCGGGCAGCAGGCGGCGCAAAGCCACCTCCTCGACAGCGTCTTCGTACTGGCGCCCGCCTCGCTCCCAGAAAGAGGTCTGGTAGTCAGACCCCTCGTAATTACAGATGGGTGGTGTCTGCATGGAAACCGTTTTTACCACGAAAATAAGGATGCATCCGGGCAGGTTTGCCGGCGGCACCCAGAGTGACCTCCTTACCGCTGCTTCCTCTCGGACCTGACGGGGTTCGGTGGATTCTGCCGCGCCGGTCCCGCCCGGACGCGGGCTAAGGATAACCCAGGAAAGCCGGCCTGTCAATAAGCTTTCAAAAATGAAAAGACTAATACGCAATGAAAGTAGTATAATTGTTCTAGAGGGATTCTTTCGGCTCTATATAAAACCCTATATTTTATCGACCCTTTTCTATGCGAATAGGGTTATATATATAAGAAGCCCTTTCAATGCAGGAACGCCATCCTGCAAATGTCTTTTTTCTCAGGAGGAGGAAAAAATGGCGATCATTGTCTATATTGTCATTATTTTAGTCTGCCTGTTATTTGCCGCTCTAAGCCTGGTCACCATGCAGGAGCACCGTTAAGGATGCTTGAACCTGCCAGCGGGTTGCCGCAAATCCGGTTTCACTGCCGGAGAATACCTTACTGCCAGCGCAAACTGATTTCACCTGTGCTGCCGCCATAGACAGGTTGAGAACTGTAAAGCGTGCATACACTAAATCCCGGGAGTCAGCTATTCCCGGGTTTTTTTTACTGTAACCCATCCGGCGGCTGATATAATATAGATGCGGAGGGATTATGGCCATCTTCGAAATCTTGTTGGGGTCGGCCCTGCTGGTGGCCGGGCGCAGGCTTTTCTGGCTGTTCGTAGGCGCCATGGGATTTGTCCTGGGCTTGATCCTGGCGGGGGTGCTTTTCAAAGGTCAACCCGAATGGGTGGTGATAGTGGCAAGCCTGGTGCTTGGCTTGATTGGGGCAGGGCTGGCGCGTGCCTTCCAGCAATTGATGCTGGTACTGGCTGGCTTTGTCGCTGGCGGATATATCATCTCGTCCCTGATCAGGCTGTTTCAATTCAATATTCCGGTCAATCCTCAGGTTTTATTTGTGCTGTGTGGACTGATCGGAGCCGCCCTGGTGACGTCGCTGTTTGACTGGGCAGTCATCGCTCTCTCATCGATCAGCGGCGCAACGATGGTAGCCGACAACCTCAGGTTGAGCCTGCAGAATACCACCATCTTGATCCTGGTCCTGGTGGTCTTCGGAATTGCAGTGCAGGCAGGCTGGCTGCGATGGGGTAAACGCACCGTTGTCCAAAGGTAAGAGAGAAAGCCATAGGAGGAGGTGAGCATTGTCCAGGTTTTCTATTTCAATTAAAAAATCCAGCGGCAGCCCAATCCAGGCCGGAAACCTGGAAGTGACCCCAGTTTCACAAGCGCTGGTCATCCGCGCCCCCGGCCAGGCCAATGGTCTGGTCTGGAACCGGCCGGTGGCTATACGGGTGCAGGCGCCCGGCGAGGAAATGCAGATTCTGCCAGTTTATGACCGTACCCGCCTGGCGCAGATATTGATCCTGGGGGCCGGGCTGCTGGGCTCGGCGCTGATCTGGCTGATCTTTCGAAAACGTTCTAATCCCAAGGTTTAAGGAGGCACAGCATGACCGACGAAGTTGCAGTCGACTACAACAAGGGACAAAACCAAGCAACCGACCCGGTGCAGGAAACGATTAATGATACATTGGCGCACTTCCTGGCCACCGCGCACGTCGATACAGTCTACGGGCAGCCGATCCGCAAAGGTGATACACTGATCATTCCCACCGCCGAGGTGCTTTCCGGATTGGGCTTTGGCGCCTCTCAGGGGGCGATGAGCGGTAAAGAGACCAAAGGCGGGAAATGGTCTGGCGGCGGGGGCGGCGGCAGGACCTTCAGCCGGCCGGTAGCGGTTATCGTTGCCAGTCCCGAAGGTGTGCGGGTAACGCCGGTCTTCGATACGACCAAGATCATTCTGGCGGGGTTGACCGCCCTGGGGTTCATGTTCAGCACGCTGCTGCGCATGCGCTCTAACAAGTAAACGGGCAGCCGGTCTTGCATGCGGCGCTTTCCTATACCAGGCGCAACCTGGGCGCGGTGCTGTTAATCCTGCCCGCTGCCCTGGACAAACGCAAGATTGAATTTGCTATGGCCGCCTCGCCCTGCCCATCGGCCTACCTGATGATGCACTCGTGGGTGCCAGCGCGGTTGGCCGGGGTGGCCTCGCTGCCTGAAACTACCGCCGCCGTGGTGGGTTTCTGGATCCTGTTCGTTATGCGCGGCTTAGGCGGATAGGTATAAAATCATACTGGAGGAAACAATTTTATTATTGATGAAAACAACTTCGAGATGATCTCGTGAAACTTTTCCGCCTGGTATTGACCCTGATTTTCACCGCCAGCCTGCTCTCTCTACCGGGAGGAGCCGGCCGAATGGCAGCCGCGCAAACCAGCCCTCCGCCGCCGCTGTTTATGAATGCCAGCGGCCCGGCGGTCAGCGCCGCGTCGGCAGACCCGACCCTGGCGCGCTACCGCTACGTGGCCATCAACCGGCTTGCCCTTAAGGCGGTCCTGGATGCGTTCAAGCGTGACCCGGCGGGGAACGCCTTGCTTGGGCTGGCTTTCTTCCCGGATGCGGCTTACACTGCCCGCATCGAGCGGGTCCAGCGTACTTTCACCGGCGGATACGTACTGTCGGGGGTGCTGGACGGTATCCAGGACAGCGAGGTCGGCCTGGCGCTGGAAGGGAGAGCGCTGGTAGGGCATGCCAGCCTGCCAGGTGGGCATTTTACCCTTGGCTACACCCGTGCAGGAGTGCAATACGTGGGGCAGGTCAAGCGCGGCCAGGCCCCCCTATCCAACGACGCCATCGTACCTCCGGGCCGGCCTGGCGTTACCTCTCAGGCTACCTCGGACGACGACGGCTCCTTTATCGACGTGATGGTGGTTTATACCCCTGCGATTCTAGACAAGCTGGGCGGCGCCGATGGCATGCAGGCCGCTATCGATGACCTGGTCACCGAAACCAACCAGGGTTATATTAATAGCCAGGTCAACCAGCGCGTGCGCGTGGTGCATGCCGAAGAGGTTAACTACGATGAAAGCACCCAGTCCGGTAATTCGCTTTATACTATATTGAAACAGCTCAGCAACTATTATCCCCCAAATTTACTTGTAGATGGTGATGGTATCCTGGACCAGGTGCAGGCGCTGCGCGATACGTACGCGGCCGACCTGGTGGTTATGCTGGTAGATGACGTCGATCCCAATTATGCCGGCATCGCCTGGCTGATGGGCCCTGGATGGGACACGCATGGCTTCGAGCCGTATGCTTACAGCGTGGTCACGTATTTCTGGGTTAGCAACTTCTACGTCTTTGGGCACGAAATGGGGCACAATATGGGCGCCCAGCACGATCAAGATCATGCTAAAGACAATAATGGAAACTTGGTGCCAGGAGTTTACTCTTATTCTTATGGCTATTGCCTACCGGGCACGGATTACCATACCATCATGGCCTATAACGATCCGTGCGAAACCACTATCAACTATTGGTCAAATCCAGCTATCACCTATGCCGGGGTCGCCGCCGGGGAGGTCGGCCTTGAGGATAACCACCTCACGTTGAACAATACTGCCCCGGTGGTGGCCCAGTTCCGCGACGGGCCGTACGCCGGGGCCGCCCCGACTAACCTGACCGCCGCCGCCGATTCACCCAGCCAGGTCACGCTGCACTGGACCGATAATGGGATGGGAGAGACCAACCTGCGCGTCGAACGCGCCAGCCAGGCCGGGGGAGTGTGGGGAGCTTATAGCGAGATCACCAGCCTGCAACCGGGCACCCAGGTCCTGCAGGATCCTAGTGTGGTTTGCAACAGTCCTTACCGTTACCGCCTGCGCGCCTATTACGCCGGGGATGGTTATGGCTATACCGACTACAGCAATGTAGCCGAGGTTACCCCATCCTGCTTGCCGCCCGCGCCGACCAGCCTGACCGCCACTGCCAGCCCGCCGCTGCCTTACCAGGTGGTGCTGAACTGGACCGAGACCAACGGTAACCAGACCGGTTTCCGGGTCGAACGCCTGGACAGCGGCATCTGGACTTCCCACGGTACAACCGGCGCGGCCGTGACCACGTTTACCGACACGACGGTCGGCTGCGGGCGCGATTACCAGTACCGGGTGTGGGCTTACAACGACACTGGGGATTCGCTCTTGCCCAGCAATAGCGCGACGGCCTCTATCCTGCCCTGCCCGCCCACCGGCTTGAGCCTGACGACCATGTCACAGGTGCGCATCAACCTGCAGTGGAACGACACCAGCCAGAACGAAGACGGCTTCCGCATCGAACGCTCGCCCGACAGCCTGCCGCGCAGTTGGGGCTGGTCCGCTAGCGTGGGCAGCGGTGTGACTACCTATTCAGACGCCTCGCTGGCCTGCGGCACAAGCTACGTGTACCGGGTGTGGGCCTTCAAAGCCGGGCAAGATTCGATCAGCCCCAGCGACGAAGTAACTGGCGCCACGCAATCCTGCGATCTACCCCCGGTGCCGGCTGGTGTTGCCGCCAAGGGGCGTAACCGCACCAGCATCCGCCTGACCTGGACTGACATCGATGGGGAGGACTACTACGCCATCGAGCGACTCAATGGGTCGACCTGGGTGCCGGTCGGCAGTACACTCCCTCAATCGAACGCGACCACTTTTGTCGATCAGGGCCTGGCGCCGGACACGCAGTACACCTACCGCATCTATGCCCACAACATTTACGGCGATTCGCCCTACGTGACCGTGACCGGGAGCACCTACGTGGTGGAATACTACTTCCCCTTCTTCCTGAAAAAGTAGCTTTTCTAACATGGTATACTTTGCGCTTGAGCCCATGACCAGGTTCTGGAGCAAAGATGCCCCTGGTAACTGCCATCGACGTAGGTAAATCCTACGGCCCTGTCGACCTGTTCAGCCATATCTCGCTGAGCGTGCCGCACCGCGCCCGCATCGGCCTGGTAGGGCCGAATGGGGTGGGCAAGACCACCCTGCTGCGCATCCTGATCGGCCTGGAAGAGCCATCCAGCGGCGAGGTGCAGAAGGCGCGCAGCCTGCGCATGGGCTACCTGCCCCAGGAAGCTGGCATCGAGGCGCGCGGCACGCTGTGGGAGCAGTGCCTGGAAGCCTTCGAAGACCTGCTGGCGCTGCAGAGGGAGATGGCGCGCCTGGAAGGGGAAATGAGCGACCCGCAGCAGGCCGAGGCAGCCCTCGAGGCCTACGGCCATATCCAGGCGCGCTTCGATCATCTGGGCGGCTACACTTACGAACAGCGCATCCGCCAGACCCTGACCGGCCTGGGTTTTTCCGAGGCAGACGAACGGCGCCCGATGCAGCAGCTTTCCGGAGGTCAGCGCACACGCGCTCTGCTGGCGCGCCTGCTGCTCGCTAACCCTGACCTGCTGCTGCTGGACGAACCCACCAACCACCTGGATATTGCCGCCATCGAATGGCTGGAAGCTTACCTGCACGATTGGTACGGGGCGGTGCTGCTCGTCTCGCACGACCGTTATTTCCTCGACCAGGTGGTTAGCGCCATCTGGGAAATGACTCCGGCGCTGGAACTGTATCGCGGTAATTACAGCGCTTACATCCAACAGCGCGCCGAACGCTACCAGCGCCGCCTGGAAGAATACCAGGCGCAACAGGAATTCGTCGATAAAGAAGAAGACTACATCCGGCGCAATATTGCCGGGCAGAACACACGCCAGGCCCAGGGGCGCCGCAAGCGCCTGGAACGCATGCTGGAAGAAGCGCGCCTGACGCCCCCGCACGATTCACGCCGCCTGCACCTCAACCTGCAGCCGGTTATGCGTTCAGGCGATCTGGTACTACGTACTACTGGCCTGCAGGTCGGCTACGTTGACGAAGGCCGCCCTCTATTCTTCGCGCCCGACCTGACCCTGGTGCGCGGCGAATGCGCCGCTATCCTGGGGCCGAATGGGGCGGGCAAGACCACCTTCCTTAAAACCTTACTCGACCAGGTGCCGCCCTACCGGGGCGAGCTGACCCTGGGCGCCAGCCTGAAAATCGGCTACTTCGCCCAGGCGCACGAGGGTCTGCACTCAGAAATGAACCTGATGCAAGAAATCCAGGGGGTTGCGCCCAACCTGCGCCCGGCTGAAACGCGTGATTACCTGGCCAAATTCCTGTTTACCGGGGACGACGTCTTCAAAGAGGTCAGCGTGCTTTCCGGCGGAGAGCGCGGGCGGCTGGCGCTGGCCTGCCTGGCCCTGCAGGGGGCCAACCTGCTGCTGCTCGACGAGCCGACCAACCATCTCGACCTGCCCGCCCAGGAAGTGCTTCAGGCGATCCTGGCTGATTATAAGGGCACCATCCTGCTCATCTCGCACGACCGCTACCTGATCGATGCGCTGGCGACCCAAATCTGGGAAGTGATCCCTGCCGAAAACGCCCTGCGCGTCTTCTCCGGCACTTACAGCGAGTACAAAGAGTTCAAGGCCGCCCAGGTTGCCCCAGCCGCCTTGCATAGGGCGCGCCCTAAGGCTGAAATCTCCCGGCCCCGGCAGTCGAGCGGGCCAAGCAAGATGGAACTGCGCCGGCGCCAGCAGCATCTGGAAGCGGTCGAAGGGGAAATTTCCCGGATGGAGACCCAACTGGCTGCCATCACGCGCCAGCTTGAGAACCCGGGCAACGATTCATTGCGCATCCAACGCCTGGGGCAGGAGTATTCCCGGCTGCAGCAGGATTTGGAGAAAAAGATGGACGAGTGGACCGCGCTCAGCAAGGAGCCAACTTGACCCTGCCGGAAGGAACACGATTTCAGATCACCTTTCAGGCCGCAGACTGCCTGGCGAAGGAACTGGAGCAAGAGATCAGAACTCTCGATCACCTGGCCTTTTCCGAGAGCGGCGAAGAAGATAATTACATCGAGTGGGCCATGTCTTCAACCTGGTACGTCCTGGGCCGGTTGGACGGCAGACTGGTCAGCCAGATCGGGATATTGGAGCGCGCCATCCAGGCCGGCGGGCAGACACTTTCCATTGCCGGGGTGGGTGGGGTGGCTACACACCCGGAATTTCAGCGGCGTGGCTTTGCCAAAGTTTTGTTGCAAGCGGCCGCCGAACAGATGCGCCAGCGCGGCGGCTACGACTTCGCCCTGCTGTTCTGTGACACGCATATGATCCCCTACTATACCAAAAGGGGCTACTGCCTGGTGCATAACCCGCTGTATATTCTCCAGTCTGGCCAGCGGGTTTTCTTCGAAGATAACAAGATGGTGCTGCCGCTCTCCGGGAAGCCCTGGCCGGAGGGGGAAGTGGATGTAAACGGGCCGCCGTGGTAGAAAACCATTGCAGTAAGTTACCAATATTGGTAACTTATTTCAATAGAATTTTTCTATTTTGTAGCACAATTGCAGAATTTGTCATTCTATATATATTTATTTCCCAAAAAACATAATAAAAATGAATACACATCAAAAACCTTTATTTGTTCATCCAAATCTGCAGGATAAAAAAGGCGCCATTTTTGACAATATTTGGTCTCGGACATATGGTAATCCAGGTAAAAATCAAGCTATATCTCTTCGAAATTTAGAAATTGGTCAATCTCCTGTCGGTCATAAACTCCTGCTCGTTCGAGGTAAAACCCTATAGATTGATGGTAAGGATATATATATTCCAAAGCATGTAATGTTTCTGCCAGCCTCAGGATTGAAATCTTTGACTTAGCCTGTTGGAATACTCGAAGTATCTGTTTAGGCCCACCTGCGTACGTTGGTCGAACTACGATATCCACCAAAGTGCGTTCGAGATTAGTGATAGGAATAATCACGCCGGGAGAAATTTCCTTTTGTATTATTCCATAGTTTCCTGTCTGCTTGCCGCTAATACACCAAAATATCTTACCATTTAATAGAGTCCTTGCACTGGACACGCGTTGCATGTTAGCAAATGCGAGGTCAATCCGGTTCTGCTCAAGGTTTTTTATAATTGTTCCATGCTCTGGTTGCTCGTTATTAAAATAGTGGTTATCTGGATCAATCTCTATAAAGTCATGAAAATATACTGCTGAAAGGTGGGAGTAATAACCTTTAGGTTTTATTGCAGGCAACAATTGATAATCAGTGACCGACCGCCAGAAATAAACCGTTTCTGGACGATAAATGTAAAATTTTACAGAATGCAAATGACTCTCGGCAATAAGGAATTTTATTATAATTTCAATATTCACAGTAAGTTTTACTTGATTGATTTCATCAAGTATTTGGTAAGGTTTCAAAATTTTTCTTAAATCAGCTAGTCTGTAAATGAGCCTTTCATTAGCGTCAAAAGTGGCTTCA
>Ga0315282_10002812_pt1 | contig 31568 bp, 29 predicted proteins | sample YL17G07_20_MG_FD_203693 | JGI IMG/M metagenome (GOLD analysis project Ga0315282, IMG submission 203693) | Sediment microbial communities from Yellowstone Lake, YNP, Wyoming, USA - YL17G07_20 | ecosystem: Environmental > Aquatic > Freshwater > Lake > Sediment | place: USA: Wyoming | collected... | reverse complement strand
CCGCGCGAGCCGCGCAAGGTCGAGAGCGCTGGTGTAGTGACGCGGTTCGTCGAGCCCGTGCGCATTGGCGTAGTGCGTGTCGCTCAGGCCGAGCTTGACCGCCTCGGCGTTCATCTGCGCGACGAACGCCTTCTCGCTGCCGGCCACATAGTCGGCCAGCGCCACCGCGGCGTCGTTGGCGCTCTTGATCAGCAATCCCTTCAAGAGCTGGTCGACGGTGAGCTTCTCGCCCGGCACCAGCCAGAGCTCGTCCTCGCCCACGGTCGTCGCGTCGGCGGGCACTCTGACGACCGCCTTCAGGTCGGTCACCTGACGCAGCACGAGCATGCCGGTCATGATCTTGGTGGTCGAAGCCATGGGCAGGCGCGCGTCGGCGTTGCGCGCGTACAGCACATAACCGGTCCGCTGGTCGATGATCGCCGCGGCCTTGGCGTGGAGGCGCGGTGGGCTGGGGGCTGCGGCCGCCGGCGGCGGCGGCTGCCCCCAGCCCACCGCCGCCACCAACGCCAGCGCGACCAGCGCCAGCAGCGCGCGCCCGAGCGGGGTGATCGTGAAGCGTGAGTGTGAGCCCGGCGCGCGTGGCATGATCCCGCCTAGTGTATACTCGGGCCCTATGAAGATGAACAGCGCGACCCTGCCGCACCGGGTCTTCTCGCTGCTTCGCGCGAAACAGTTCCTCGTCTTCTATGCCGTCGGCCTCTACGTGCTCGACCTCGCGCCGGGACTGCTCGCGGCGTGGGTGGCCGGGCACCGGCCGCTGGCGACCATCCTCGGCAGCGACACCTCGCTCATCGGCGCCGCCATCCGGGCACGCCACGCAAGCGGGTCGCTGGCCGTCGCCGCGCTCGTGCTGGTGCTCGCGCTGGGCCTCAGCGCGTTCTTCCGCGCCGGCTACCTGCGCTCGCTGGTCGGCAAGCTGCACGTCGGCCCCGTCGACGGGGCCCAGTTCCTCAGCATGGCGGGGCTCACGCTGCTCATGCTCCTCGTCGACTGGGCGGCCGGCGCCGGCTACGCCTGGTCGGGCGCCGGCGCCGCGCGGTCCACTCTGGTCGAGGTCGCGCTCCTCACCGCGAATCTCGTGGTGCTGTACGCCGACTACGTGATCGTCGTGAGCGGCCTGCGCCTCGGTCGAGCCATCGTGCAGTCGCTGCGCACCGTGCGCGCCAACCCGGCGCTCTCGGTAGGCGTGCTCCTCGCGCTCGTCCTCGTCTCGTGGTACTTCATCGCCGCCATCCGTCCCGAGATCCGAGGGCCGGCGAGCAGCTTCGCGCCCCTGCTCGTGGTCTGGGCGCTGGTCCTCGGGAGCCTGTCGTTCGTGGTCGACGTCGTTCTCATCATGGTATACATCGACTCGATAGAACGGGGGAGGATAGTCAATGCCCGTCGTGAGTAACAGCTCCTCGTCGCTCGTCGAAGCGGGACAGGAGCGCCAGTTCAGCGTGCAGGCCGGGCCGCTGTTCGGCATCGACCTGCGTCCCAGCCGTCTCTTCTTCTGGACCGGAGCGGAGCGCGAAGGCCACGAACGCATCGTCAGCCTCGGCCGGCCCCCCAAGGTCATGCGCGCGGCGCGCCGGCGGCGCTTCGTCAGACTAGGGGGCGCCGAGGTGTCGTATCTGGGCAACCCGGCGGTGACCCTCGGCGTGTCGCTCTACCGCTACGGCCGCCAGCTCGTCCAGGCCAGGTTCGATCAGCCGCGCGAGAAGAGCTGAGAGCAACGGACGAGCTCTCGCAAGCCACGGCGTAGCCGTCGCCGACAACGGCTTCCGGCGTTCCGCCAGGCACGCTCCGCGCTTGTCGAGAGTGCCGCGTTCGTGAGCGCATCCCCCGTTCAAACGCGCTCTCTCTTTGCCCAGGTGACCTCCCACAGCCGCTTTCGGCGAGACGCTCTCTCATGCATGCCACGTTGACGCCCCGGTCTCTTCAGGCTTTCATTGTTCCTGCATGGCGTACTACAGCGAGATCACGAGCCTGGTGAGAGAGAAGGCCGGGGTGTTCACGCGTGCCGTAGGCCTCGGCCACCGGCACAACGGTGACACCCGCCCGCGGGACGACTGGCCCGTCGCCCCCAAACCGGCGACGGCCGCGCCCGCTGCGCCGGCGCACGTGCCGCGCCGCTCGCCGGCCGCACCGGCCGACGACCGGTGGCCGGCCCCGACGAGCGGCGGAGGACCCGCCGGTTTGCCTCATCGCCTGCACATTCCCCTGGGGCGCCGAGGACAGGCGACGGGTCGCAGCGTCGGCACGGTACGCTCGGGGTGGGACGCCGGCGGTCTCTGGGAAGCCTCACGGCGGCGTCGCCGGATGCTCCTGGTCTCTGCCGGGGCGATCATCGCCGTCGCCGTCGTCGCGGCTGTGGCCGGCCTTTCGCTTGCGAGCGCCGCGAGCCACTACAGGGCCGGCAAGCTCGCACTCGAGCAGCGCCGGTACCGAGACGCCGTCACCGAGCTGGCGTCGGCCAAGGTCCTGTTCGTCGACTACAAAGACGCCGGCACGCTCCACGACCAGGCGACAACGGCGCTGCGCGCGCAGACCGCCGCCGCGAAAGCGAGCGCCGCGCTCGCCGCGGCGGGAGTCGGGCGACTGTATGCTAAGGCGACCACAGCGGCGACCGAGGACCGTTGGGCCGACGCGGTGCGCCTCTTGGCGAAGATCGTCAAGGTGGCGCCCGGCTTCTCCGACGCCGACCAACGTCTCGCCGCCGCCAAGGTCGCCCTGCGGCAACAGCAGCTCTTCCGCGCCGCAAAGGCGGCCTTCGCCAAGCGCGAGTACGCCGCGACGCTCACCAAGTTGGATCAGCTCGCGGCGCTCGAGCCCGGTTACCCCGGGCTCGAGCGCCTGCGGGCCAAGGCAAAGCTCGAGTTCAAGGCGGCGAGACTCTTGGCCGACGCCTCGGCGCAGGCAAACGCGGCCCACTGGCTGCGCGCGCGCCGCCTGATCAAGCGCGTCCTGAAGCTCGACCCGAACTACCCGGGCGCTCAGGCACTACTGGCACGCATCCGCGCTGCGCTGGCGCCGGCGCCGGCCCCGACCACGACACCGGCCCCCGCGCCTACCACGCCTCCCCCCGCTCCGGTCCACACGACCCCGCCGCCGCCGGCGCCATGACGCGCACGTCTCGTCACGGTTCCGCGTTGCCGCCGGCCCTCGCCGCGCTGGCCGCCTGCGCCCTCCTCCTTGCCGGCTTGGCCACGCAACCGGCCCTGGCCGCCAGCGGCGCCTGGACCGTGATGCCCGGCCCCTTCACGCCGTTTGGTCCCTTGAACGACGTCACCACGTTCGGCCGGTACGGCGTGGTCGCCGTCGGCGACGCCGGCGCCGTGGCGCTGAGCACCGACGGCGGACGCGTCTGGAGCGACCGCTCTCCGAGCGCAAGCGGCGTCTCGTCGGCAAAGCTCAGAGCGGCGGCTTTCACCGACGCCGACCACGGCGTCGTCGTCGGCGACGCCGGCACCATCCTGGTGATGAGCACCGCCGACACCGGCGCGCCGACGTGGACGGTCGGGATCTCCGCGGCTAGCGGCACGATCTTCGACGTGGCCATGGACGGCCTCACCGGCTACGCGGTCGGAGAGGGCGGGCTTGTGCTGGAGACGAACGACGGCGGGCTGACCTGGACCCGAGAGGCCGCTTCGCTCACGAGCCGCGACCTCTTGGCCGTGGCCTTGTGGCCGAGCGGTCTCGCGGTCGCCGTGGGCGCGGGCGGCACGGTGCTCGTCCGGACAGGCGACACGTGGCAAGCAAGCGACACCGGCGTGACCGACGACCTGATCGACGTCACGCTGTACGCGCAATCAGACGCCAGCGCGCCGGTGATCTACTGCTGCTCGGCCAGCCAGGCCTACCAGTGGTTGCCGGACGGCGCGAGCCTGGCCTCGCTGGGTGCGCCGCCGTTCGCGCCGGCGAGCGCCGTCAAGGCGCTCGCCGCGATGGATCGCGTCAGCGGCCTGTCGCTGCTGGCCGTCGGAACGAGCGGCGCGCTCGCCCGCTACGACGGCGTCTCCGACTCCTGGTCGGCGCTGAGCGGCCCGCTGAGCAGCGACCTCGTGGCGGCCGCTTCTCCCGGCGGCTCCGTCGCCTTCGTCGCCTCGGCGGCCGGCCAGATCGAGCGCACACTCTCGGCCGGACAGACGCCCCTAGCGCTCGCCGCCTCGCCGAAGCCGGCGACCGCGTCGGCTTTCGACGCCATCATCGCTCTCGGCGGTTCCGCAACGCTGACGGGAACGGTCCACATCGAGGCCGGCGGCAGCTTGATCCTCGAGAAGAGACCTGCCGGGTCGGATTCGTGGCAGGCGCTCAAGTCGGTCCCGTGGCCGGCCGACGGCGACTCGTTCTCGCAGACCGACAAGCCCACCGTCAACACGTCGTACCGCTTGCGCTTCGTCTACGCCGGCGACGTCGGCGCGCTGAGCAGCGCGCGCACCGCCGGCGTCCGTCACAAGGTGAGCGTACGCACGACGAGCTTCCGCCTGCACGTCGGCAACGTCTATCGGGTGCGGGGCACGGTCTCTCCGGCGAAGCCCGGGGGCGTGGTCGAGGTCTGGACGGATCGCGCCGGCAACCACAAGCTGGGCGCCTGGCACCGGATCGGCCTGGGCGGCTACGTGAAGCTCACCAACGGGACGACCTTCATCACGCGCAAGTTCGGTACGCCGGTGCGCGAGACCTATCACCTGATAGTGTTCATGCGCGCCGACTCCCAGCACGTCGGCGGCTGGAGCCCGCGCATCACGGTGACGGTGTCTTAGGCGGCCGGCGGCCGGCCGCCGGCCGCCGCGCTCTCACTCCCACTCGATCGTGCTCGGCGGCTTGCTCGAGATGTCGAGCACGACCCGGTTGACCTCGGCGACCTCGTTGATGATGCGGCTGGAGATGCGCTCGAGCAGGTCGTAGGGCAAGCGCGCCCAGTCGGCCGTCATGGCGTCGTCGCTCTTCACGGCACGCACGACGATCGGGTACGCGTAGGTGCGCTCGTCGCCCTGCACACCGACGCTGCGGATCACCGGCAGGATGGCGAAGCACTGCCACAGCTCGCGGTAGAGCCCCGCCTTCTTGATCTCGTCCTGCAGGATGGCGTCGGCGCGCTGCAGGATGTCGACGCGCTCGCGGGTGATCTCGCCGATGATGCGGATCGCCAGGCCCGGCCCCGGGAACGGCTGCCGCCAGACGATGCGCTCGGGCAGGCCCAGCTCTTCGCCGACGGCGCGCACCTCGTCTTTGAACAGCAGGCGCAGCGGCTCGACGAGCTCGAAGCCCATCTTCTCGGGCAGGCCGCCGACGTTGTGGTGACTCTTGATCTTGGCCGCCTGGCGCGTGCCGCTCTCGATGACGTCGGAGTAGAGCGTACCCTGCACGAGGAACCCGGCGTCGGTGAGCTTACGCGCCTCCTCTTCGAAACAGCGAATGAACTCCTCGCCGATGATCTTGCGCTTGCGCTCGGGATCGGTGACGCCGACCAGCTTGTCGAGGAAGCGGTCCCTGGCGTCGACGGCGATCAGCGGGATCCTCAGGTGCTTCGTGAACATGTCGACCACGTGCTCGGCTTCGTTCCGGCGCATCATCCCCTGGTCGATGAACACGCAGGTCAGCCTGTCGCCGATGGCCTTGTGCACGAGCACCGCCGCAACCGACGAATCGACGCCGCCCGACAGGCCGAGGACAGCCTTGTCGGTCGGCCCGACCTGCTCGCGGATGCGCTGCACTTGCTCCTCGATGATCGAGGCCGGCGTCCAGGTGGGAGTGCAGTCGCAGGCCTCGTAGAGGAAGTTCTTGAGGACCTGGATGCCGCGCGGCGTGTGCACGACCTCGGGATGGAACTGCACCGCGTAGTAGCTCCGCGCTCGGTCTTCCATCGCCGCGACGGGGGCGCCGGCGCTCATGGCCAGTTTGGTGAAGCCGGCCGGCGCCTGGGTGATGCAGTCGCGGTGGCTCATCCAGCACTGCTCCTCAGGACCCAGACCATCGAGCAGGGTGCCGTTGGCAATGACCGTCAGGCCGGTCTTGCCGAACTCGCTGGCGCCGGTGCGCGTCACCGTGCCGCCGAGCTCGAGCGCCATGAGCTGGGCGCCGTAGCAGATCCCCAGGATGGGCACGCCCAACGCGAAGAGCGCCGGATCGGGGCGCGGGGCGTCGTCGACATACACGCTCATGGGGCCGCCGGAGAGGATCAATCCCCTGGGACGGCGGGCGCGGATCTCGCCGAGGGGTGTGTCGAAGGGGATGAGCTGCGAGTAGACGTGACACTCGCGCACACGGCGGGCGATCAGCTGGCCGTACTGCGCGCCGAAGTCGAGGACCAGCACGGTGTCGAACCCCGGCGTGACTTCGTCGACGTGGGCCGCAGTCTGGTGGGCTGCGTGCGCGGGCGCCTTCACGTCACTCACTCGTCATCCCCCTCCTCAGCGGGTCGTCGTCGCGAGCGGGGCTTCAGCCCATCCCGACGTCTTGCTCCTTCTGCAGCTTCTTGCCTTCGGTCATCAGCGCCGGGGCGACCATGACCTCGGCCTTCTGGAAGTTCTGGATCGTGTCGTAGCCGCACGTGGCCATCGAGGTGCGTAGGGCGCCGAACAGGTTCAGCGTGCCGTCGTTCTCGTGCGCCGGTCCGAGGAGGATCTCGTCGATCGTGCCCTTGACCCCGGCCTTGACGCGCGTGCCGCGCGGCAGCTCGGGGTGGAAGGTCGCCATGCCCCAGTGGTAGCCGCGGCCCGGAGACTCGGCGGCCGCGGCCAGCGGCGAGCCGATCATCACGGCGTCGGCGCCCAGCGCGATCGCCTTGGCGATGTCGCCGCCGGTGCGCATGCCGCCGTCGGCGATGACGTTGCAGTACTTCCCCGTCTCGAGCAGGTGCTGGATGCGCGCGGCCGAGGCGTCGGCGATGGCGGTCGCCTGCGGCACGCCGATGCCGAGCACCGCGCGCGTCGTGCAGGCGTGGCCGGGGCCGACGCCCACGAGCACGCCCACAGCGCCGGTGCGCATCAGGTGCAGGGCCGACGAGTAGCTCGCCACACCACCGACGACGACCGGTACGTCGAGGCTGCCGATGAACTCCTTCAGGTTGAGCGCCTCGACCCTCGTCGAGACATGCTCGGCCGAGATGACCGTGCCCTGGATGACCAGCACGTCGAGCCCGGCCTCGAGAGCGATTCTGTAGTACTGCCGCACGCGCTGCGGCGTGAGCGAAGCGGCGACGATGACGCCCCCGTCCTTGATCTCCTTGATGCGCTGGGCGACCAGCCCGTCTTTGATGGGCTCCTGATAGATCTCTTGCATCGTCCGCGTCGCCGTCTCTTTGGGCAGCGAGGCGATGCGCTCGAGCTGCTCGTCGGCGTTCTCGTAGCGGGTCTGCACGCCCTCGAGGTTGAGGACGGCGAGGCCGCCGAGCTTGCCGATGCGCACGGCCATCTGCGGATCGACGACGCCGTCCATAGCCGAGGCGAGCAACGGCAGCGGGAAGGTGTGCGAGCCCAGCCTGAAGCTGATATCGACATCTTCGGGGTCGCGCGTGCGGCGGCTCGGCACGATGGCGATGTCGTCGAAGCCGTAGGCCCTGCGGCCTTTCTTGCCGCGCCCGATCTCTACCTCCATGTTTGCCTCCTGACCGTACGTTGGGCGTGCGTCGGGATCGGCCGCGCACACCGGGGGATGGTAAACAAAAGGCCCGGGCACGTCGGCTCCGGGGCCTTTGATTCCCTGTGCGGGTACGTGTGATGATCGCTGCTCGCTCGCAACTTGCCCGGATGCTAGCACGGGGCGCGAGCATCAACAAGAGGAGTCGACGACGGCGACCGGCGAAGTCTCGTTTCGGGAGGTGCGCTCTCGCCACCGCACGCTCAGAGACTCTCACCGGTCGCCGTCAGAGGGGTCTGGCCAACGGCTGTCGTCACCTTACGGGAAGAGGCGTCCTCCTTGTCGCTCGTCCGTCCGGTCGCGACCGGGTCGCGAGACCTGGTCGCGACCGGGTCGCGAGTCCCGACGCCGGGGCTTCCTTCCCCGTCTCATCTCCGCAGCACTGCCGCGACGCGCGCCGGTCTCACTGCTCTTCGTGGAGAGGTATCGCCGCCCGGTTTCCCGGGCTGAATAGGGAGATCTCCCCGACTTGAGGGGACGACACACCCGGCTTCAGCCGGAGCCGGCGATAAGGTGGAGCTCCATCCCCCTGACGACCGCCTCGGCGCGGTTGCGCACGCCGAGCTTGCGGTAGATGGAGCTCACGTGATTCTGCACCGTCTTGGTCGACAGGAAGAGGCGCGCGGCGATCTGCGCCGGGCTCTTGGGGGTCGCCAGCAGGCGCAGCACCTCCAGCTCCCGGGCGCTCAGGTCGTGGCGGCGGCGCTCGTACTCGCCCGGTGCGTAGTCCATCTCGCGGATGCCCTCGCCGAGGTTGGCGGCCACGTGGTCGCTCAGCACGGTGCCGCCGTTGGCGACCACCTCGATAGCGGCGAACAGCTGGTCGGGTTCAGCCTCCTTGGCGACATAGCCGCGCGCCCCGGCAGCGATGGCGCTGAACAGGGCGTCGCGATCCTCGCGCGCACTCAACATGATCACGCGCACATCGTCGCCGCGCTGCGAGAGCCGGCGCGCGACCTCGACGCCGTCGAAGCCGGGCATGCCGATGTCGAGAAGCAGCACGACGCCGGGCGGCGCCTTGGCGACCGCGTCGAGAGTCTCCTGCCCGCTGCCCGCCTCGCCGACGACCGCGTACCCCTCGGCTTCGAGCAACTGACGCAGGCCGTCGCGGAACAGGACGTGGTCGTCGGCAAGGATGAGCGAGCGTGTCATGGGGTCACCACCAGGAGTGAGGCGAGGTCGAGGAAGGCATCGAGGTCGAAGGGCTTGGGCACGAAGCGCACGCGGCGCTGGGGCAGGCGGCCGGCTACGCCGGCCGCCTGCCCGTCGCCGCTCATGAGCAGCACGGGCAGATCGGGAGACAGCACGCGCGCCAGGTCGGTCGCGTCGCCGTCGGGCAGGTGGAAGTCGAGAACGGCCAGGCAGTGGCCGCCGCGGGCGTTCTCCTCGGCGGCCTCGGCGACGCTGGCGCTCGCGCGCACCTCGGCGCCGCAGGCCTCGAGCGCCGTCCCCAGCGCGCCGCACAGGGCGCGGTCGTCTTCGAGCAGCAGCACGCGCGCGCCGCGCAGGGCGGCTCGATCGGCCACCGGCAGGACGACCCGGAAGGCGGCGCCGCCGCCGCGGCGATTGGCCGCCTCGACGGCGCCGCCCGCAGCGGTCACGAGGCGACGTACGAGCCAGAGACCGAGACCGGTGCCGCCCGCTTTCGTCGAGAAGAAGGGGGCGAAGAGGTCGCCTTCCGGCAGGCCCCTGCCGCGATCGGCCACCCGCACGACGACGTGCCCGTCACTGCGGCTCAGCGACACCGCGACGGGCCCCTTGCCGCCCGAGACCTCGAGCGCGTTCCCCACGAGGTTGCCGACCAGCGAGGCCAGGTCGCTCTCGGACAGCCCGACCTTCGCGTCGCCGACGGACGCTCTGACGGCAATGACCGCACCGGGGAAGCGCCGCCGCTGGTCGCGCACGACCGAACGGACCACTGGTTCGAGTTCGGCGAGGCCGAACAAGGCCGCCTGGCCGGTCTGCGGCGAGATCGAGCGCAGGATGGCGGTGAGGCGCTCCTGACAACGACGTACCTGGTCGCGGATGACCTCGGCTTGGTCGCGCACGCTACTGGGCCGCCCGGCTGCCGGCCCGCGGGCGACCCCGCCGGCGACCCCGCCGGCGGGGTCGCCCGCGGGGTCGGAAGAGCTTGCGGCCCCCTCCCCGGACTGGAGGCCCCGCAGCAGCAACTCGCTGTACAGCCTGATCGTCGCCAACGGCGACTTGAGCTCGTGTGCCATGGCACTGGCGATGCGCCCGACCTCGGCGAAGCGCCGCTCCTCGGCCTCGCGTTGCTCTTTGACGAGGGTCTCGGTGAGGTCGGCGAAGAGCATCGCCACCTCGCCGGTGCGCTTCAGCATGCTGAGGCTGTAGCCGATCGTGCGCACGCCCCCGTCGGTGCGCAGCGTCATCTGGCAGCGCGCACGGCTCTCGCCGTCGCGGCGCGCCTCTTCGAGAGCGACGGCGACCGCCGACAGCGGCTCGCCCATGGCGCGCAGCTCGTCGAGCGAGCGCTCCAAGAGCTCGGTGGCAGGCACCGCCAGGACCCGTTCGGCGGCGGGGTTACACACGCGCAGACGCCCGCGCTCGTCCACGGCGAGCGCGGCCGTCTGCACATGCTCGAGCACCGTCTGAGCGAGATCCTCCATGCGAAGCAGCTCCGAGAGTCGTTTGCTCCCTCTTGTTTCGGCCTCAGTTGCCGATAGCTTGAAGCGGATTTGCGGGCGCAAATGCGGCGAAAACGGCTCCTCCCGGCCGGCCTTCGGCCGCCGGTCCGGCCGCCACGGTCACGCGCCTCTGCCGAAGACGACCGTCGTCGAGGGACAAGAGGACACCTGAACCAGCACGTGCTGACAGTCAGCGTTGTGACACTGTTCGGCCTGAGCGGCGTGCTGGTCGCGCTCACCCTGCTGCGCAAGCTCTGGTCGCGCCGGCTCGAGCGCGGCCACCAGCTCCTCGTCGGGCGCTACCGTGAGCCGGTAGAAGCCTTCGTCATCGACGGCGTACCCCTGCACGTCGAGGATCGCGACGCCGACCGTGCGGCCGTCCTCGACCTCATCTTGCGCTACCTGTCCGTGTTGAAAGGTCGCGAGGCCGACGCGCTCATCGACTATCTCGACGATCAGGGTTACATCGAGCAGGCCATGCGGCACTTGTGCGACCGCTGGCGCTGGCGCCGCGCCGAGGCCGCGGAGCTGCTCGGCAACCTGCGCTCGCCCAAGTCGGTGCCCGTGTTGGTCGACGCGCTCGGCGACCCGTGCGAGGACGTACGCACCGTCGCCGCGCGCAGCCTCGCTTCGATCCGCGACCCGGCGGCCATACCCGCCCTCGCCGACGCTCTCAACGAACCCTCGCGCTGGACGCTGTCGATGGTCGCCGAGAACCTGATGGTGATGGGCGCCGAGGCGGTGCCGCCGCTGATCGCGCTGGTGGACCGCGGCGACGCACACAACGCCTGCATCGCCGCGGTGCAGATCCTCGGCGAGATCCGCGACCCGCGCGCCGTGGCGCCCATCGTCGAGGTGCTGCACGGCGCCGAGAACCTGAACATGCGCGCGCAGGCGGCGGCCGCGCTGGGCAAGCTCGGCGGCGCGGCCGCCGAGGCGGCCCTCGAAGACGCCCTCGAAGACCCGCAGTGGCAGGTGCGCGCCCAGGCGGCCAAGGCGCTGGGGCGCACCGGCAACCCGGGCTGCGCCTACAGGCTGGCGCAGGCGATGCCCGACACGAGCTGGTGGGTCCGCGTGAACTGCGCCGAGGCTCTGGCGAGCCTCGGCGAAGTCGGCCGCAAGCACCTCGAGAACCTGCTCGATTCTCCCGATCGTTACGTGCGCGACCAGTGTGTCGCCGCGTTGCAGGTCTACGGCTACCCCGTCGTCGCCGCGATCCCCGCTGCCGCCCGCCGCGTCCCTTCCGGGGGGAGCCGTTCCGCCGCCCTGGAGACGAACCGGTGACTCTGCTCCTCCATATCGTCAACTACTTCGTGCTGGTCTACTTCCTGATCCTCGACTCCACCTACACGTTCCTGCTGGCCGTGTCCTACCAGGAGTCGGGGCGCCACAACAGACGCGTCGCCTTCGGCGGCTACGACGTCATCTTCAAGTCGCCGCTCACCCTCCCCATCTCGGTGCTCATGCCGGCCTACAACGAAGAGGCGACGATCGTCGAGACGGTGAACGCGCTGCGTCTGCTCGAGTATGGGCAGTTCGAGATCGTGGTCATCGACGACGGCTCGAGCGACAGCACACTGGCCGAGCTCGAGAGGACCTTCGGTCTCGAGCGCATCGAGAAGCCGCTGCGACTGACCATCCCTTGCCGACCCATCAAGGCCGTCTACACCTCGCGCCATGTCTCCAACCTGACCGTGCTCTCGAAGGAGAACGGCGGCAAGTCCGACGCCCTGAATGCCGGCATCAACGCCGCCCGCTACCCCCTCTTCTGTGCGATCGACGCCGACGCCATCCTCGAGAAGGACGCCTTGCTGCACGTCGTCAAGCCGTTCATGGAGCGGCCGCGCGAAACGGTGGCCTCGGCGGGCATCGTCCGGGTGGCGAACGGCTGCCGCGTCTCGGCGGGCCGCGTGGTGAGCGTCGGCACGCCCACCAACCTCATCGCACTCTTCCAGGTCGTCGAGTACCTGCGCGCGTTCCTGGGCAACCGGACCGGATGGAGCAGGCTGCAGGCGCTCTTCATCATCTCGGGCGCCTTCGGGGTGTTCAAGAAGCAGGCCGTGGTCGACGTGGGCGGCTACCGCACCGACACCGTGGGAGAGGACATGGACCTCGTCATGCGTCTCCACAAGCTCCTGCGCGAGCGCCGCGAGAAGTATCGCATCGTCTTCATCCCCGACCCGGTCGTGTGGACCGAGGTGCCCGAGAGCCTGCGCGTCTTGCGCAAGCAACGCAATCGCTGGCATCGCGGGTTGCTCGAGTGCCTGGCCACGCACCGCGCGATGACCGCCAACCCACGCTACGGCCTCGTCGGCCTGCTCGGCATGCCGTACAACATCGCCTTCGAGGCGGCCGGCCCGCTGATCGAGACGGCAGGCTACGTCGCACTGGTCGTCACGGCCGTGCTGGGGATGCTCAGCCTGCACTACCTGCTGCTCTTCTTCCTACTCGCGCTGGCGTACGGCGTCTTCCTGTCGGTGGCCTCCGTGTTCCTCGAGGAAGTACGCTTGAACCGCTACCACAAGCCGGCCGACATCTCGCGCCTGCTGCTCTTCTCGGTCCTGGAGAACTTCGGCTACCGCCAGTTGCAGTCGCTCTGGCGCGTCGAGGCGACGGTCGATTTCTTGCGCAAGAAGTCGGGCTGGGGCGAGATCCACCGCAAGGGGTTCGAGACCGCAAACGCGTGAGTCGGGTGCTGCGCGCGCCGGCCTGCGCCCCTGCTGCGCCCACCCGCCTGAGTCAGGTGCTGCTCTTCCCCGCGCGTGCGAGCAAAGCTCGCACGCGCGCCTTGAGCTCGCGGATGATGAACGGCTTGGTGAGGTAGTCCTCGACGCCCAGGTCGAAGCCGGTGACGATGTCGTCTTCCCCACTGCGGGACGTGAGGATGAGGACGGGCGTCTCGGGTCGCCGGTCCCCATGAGCGTCGAGCTCACGCAGCACCTCGAAACCGGTCAGCCGCGGCATCATGATGTCGAGGATGAGGAGGTCGGGTGAGATCTGGCGGTAGAGGTCGAGCGCCTGTTGGCCGTCGGAGGCGACGTAGATCGAGTAGCCGTCGGCCTCGAGCGCGTGTCTGACCAGACTCTGGATATCGTCGTTGTCTTCGGCGACCAGGATGATCGGCTGCATGCCTCTAGCTTACGCTCTTCACGACCGCGACTCCTGCTGCGATCAGGCCCTCGAGGCGGTTCTCACCTCGCTCACCGCGGTGGTCTTGTACAGCCGTTCGATCTCATCGACGTCGAGCACGCCGGCGCCGTAGCGCTGCGTGCTGGCGGCGCCGCAGGCGACGCCGTAGCGCAGGCATTCGGCGATCTCGTTCTTGGAGAAGCGATGGGCGATGAAGCCGGCCAAGAAGGCATCGCCCGAGCCGACCGTGCTGACGACCGTCTCGAGGAGAGGGGTCGTGGCGTGGTAGACCCGGAAACGCCGCCCGTGCTTGATGCGCGCGATGCAGCCGTCGGGCAACGTGATGACGACGTTCTGCGCGCCCATCTCGTGGATCATCTCGGTGGCGTCGATGACGTCTTGCTCGTCGTGGAACTCGTGGCCGACCAAGTCTTCGGCCTCGCGCACGTTCGGCGACACGAAGTCGGGACGGCCCCGCACGCCGTATCGCAAGGGCTCGCCCGAGCTGTCGAGCACGCTGAAGCAGCGGTGCGCCTTGATGAGTTGCAGCAGCTGCAGGTAGAAGTCTTCGGGGAGCCGGCGGGGCAGCGACCCGGCCAGGATGACGTAATGGGCGCCCTTGGCCAAGTAGTCGATCTTCTCGAGGAAGGCCTGCCGCTCCTGATCGGTCACGACGGGACCGTACTCGTTGATCTCGGTCTGGCGCATGTTGGTCGGGTCGATGACCGCGGTCGAGGTGCGCGACTCGTCGGCGATGCGCACGAAGTCGTTGAGGATGCCCTCGCGCGTCAGCGCCTCGATGATCTGCTGGCCGGTGCGTCCGCCCACCAACCCGCCGGCGATGACCGGCATGTTGAGGGTCTTCAGCGCCCGGGCGATGTTGACGCCCTTGCCGCCGGGGAGCGACAGGCTTTGGCTGGCGCGGTGGCGGAAGCCGGTATGGAAGTTGGGCACGGTCAGCGTCTTGTCGATGGCAGCGTTGGGCGTGACGGTGATGATCATGTCAGGCGTGTCCCCAAGGTCTGGGTGGAGTCTCTCTCGGTGCCCGCGAAGGCGCGCCAAGTATAGCACAGCACTGCCGACCGGACGCCTCTCGCAAGGCCCGGCGCGTACCTCTCCGGCAGGGCGTTTTCCGCTGCCTCCGCGGGTTGACACGCGGCCGTGAGCGGGGTTAGGTTTCGGGAGCGTCACCCACGTCTATTCCTCGTTAGGTGAGGCTCCAGCACAGATAGAGGCCGTTGCCCGGAAACGTCCAGAGACGCCAACGGGTAGAACAGGTATTACCGGTCCAAGGTCTTACCCGAAACGGCTGAGGGTCCGACCCTCTACGGTGTGCTGTGCCAAAGCTTGTGGACGAGTGAGGATTCGCCCGAACGGGCGCCCCGACGGGCGCGCGGCAAGCTCGAGAGCCTTTCCGACGCAGGAAAGGCTCTTTTTGTCGGCGCGCGCCGGCGCATGCGGCAGGAACGATGCGAGCGAAGGAGGTGAGACGTGTTCTTCTTCAGCAAGCTGCTCGGGCAGACGGTCCGTGACGTGCAGGGCAAGAGCGCGGGGACGCTCCAGGATCTCGTGGTGACGCTCCGGCAACGGTATCCCAACGTCTCGGCCATGATCGTCAAGCGCGGCCGCAAACGCTATGTCGCGCCCTGGTCGGCCGTGGCGAGCCTCGAGGAGTCCGGCAGCCTGCTGCGCATCCCCGCCGGCCGGCTCAGCACGCGCGAGCTGCAGCCGGACGAGATCCTGCTGAGCGGGCAGGTGCTCGACAAGCAGATCGTCGACACCGAAGGCCGCAAACTCATCCGCGTGAACGACATCCAGCTCGCGCGCACGGGCAACGTGCTGCGCGTCGTGGCGGTCGATATCTCCAGCGGCGCCATCCTGCGGCGCATCGGCCTCTCCAAGGTGAGCGGCCGACTCTCCAAGAACCCCAAGCCGCACCTCATCGACTGGGGCAACGTCGACCCGCGGACGAGCGACGCCGGCTCCGTGCGCCTCACGGTGCCGCGCAAGGATCTCTCGCTGCTGCACCCCGCCGACATCGCCGAGCTCGCCCACGAGCTCAGCCCCGAGGAGCGCGCCGCCGTGCTCGACGCCCTCGAGGACGACGTGGCCGCCGATGCCGTCGAGGAGATGCACCCGTCGTTCCAGGCATCCCTGATCAACGAGATGGCCGACGACAAGGCCAGCGAGCTCCTCTCCAACATGTCGCCCGACGACGCCGCCGACCTGCTCGCCGACCTGCCGCCCGAGCGCGCCCGGCGCCTCATCGGCATGATGGACAAGGACGACGCCGAAGACGTGCAGGAGCTGCTCACCTACCCCGAGAACTCGGCGGGCGGCATCATGACGACGGAGTTCGCGCATGTGCCGCCTGAAGCCACGGCCAACGAGGCCATCGCGCTGCTGCGCCGGCAGGAGCCCGAGGTCGAGACGGTCTACTACATCTACGTGACCGACAAGCGCGAGCATCTCCTGGGCGTCTTCTCACTGCGCAACCTGCTCCGCGAGGCGCCCGGGCGCAAGGTGCGCGAGTTCATGACCGCCGACCCGGTCTCGGTGCGGCTCGTGGCCGGAGAGGAAGAGATCACCCAGGCGATCGCCAAGTACAACCTCCTCGCGCTGCCGGTGGTCGACGATGACGGCGTGCTGCACGGCATCATCACGGTCGACGACGCCATCGACCTCGTGCTGCCGCCGGTGTGGAAGAAACGACTACCGCGCATCTTCCATTGAGGGCTCGCGATGACGCGCGCCCTCGACAACGCCCGGGCCGCCGCGTCGGCGGCCCGTGAGGGGTAGTCCGTGCCTGCGGCCGCCGACAAGCCGGGGCGCAGGTCGCTGACCCACATCGGGCGCAGCCGTCTGCTCATCTTCTTCGCCGTCATGGGGCCGGGACTGATCACGGCGGCGTCCGACAACGACGCCGGAGGGATCACGACATGGTCGGTCGTCGGGGCGCGGTACGGTTATGGGCTGCTCTGGGTCCTGCTGCTGATCACGCCCATCCTCGCGGTCACGCAGGAGATGGGCGCGCGCATGGGCGCCGTGACGGGCAAGGGCCTCGCGGCGCTGATCCGCGAGCGCTTCAGCTTGCGGCTCACCGCCTTCGCCATGGTCGCCCTCCTTCTCGCCAATCTCGGCACCACCGTGTCGGAGTTCACCGGCATCGCGGCGGCCTTCAGCCTCTTCGGCGTGCCCAGCTTCATCGCCCTGCCGCCGATCGCCGTCGGTGTCTGGCTGCTGGTCACGCGCGGCTCATACCGACGGGTCGAGCGCGTCTTTCTGGCGCTGACGGCGCTCTACGCCACCTACGTGATCGCCGGTGTGCTGGCCCGCCCCGACTGGGGAGCGGCGGCGCGCCACACGGTCACGCCGAGCTTCCATTCAACGTCGACCTGGATCATCACGGTCGTGGCCGCCATCGGGACGACCATCACGCCGTGGGGTCAGTTCTTCATCCAGGCGACGGTCGTCGACAAGGCCGTCTCGATCCGCGACTACGCCTACACGAAGGCGGAGGTCTTTGCGGGAGCGGTGTTCACCGACGCCATCGACTTCTTCATCGTCATCGCCTGCGCCGCCACGCTGTTCGCTCACGGCATCGCCATCGACACCGCCCAGGACGCCGCTCGCGCCCTGCGCCCGCTGGCCGGCGGCTTCGCCTACCTGCTCTTCGGCGCCGGCCTGCTCAACGTGTCGGTGCTGGCCGCGGGCATCCTGCCGTTGGCCACGGCCTACGCCATCTGCGAGGCGTTCGGTTTCGAGGCCGGCCTCGACCAGTCGTTCGGCGAGGCTCCCATCTTCAACGGTCTGCTGACGTTCTTCATCTTCGCCCCGGCGGCGGTCGCGATGATCCCCCATCTGCCGTTGGTCAAGGTCATTCTTTTCGTGCAGGACGTCAACGGCATCCTCTTGCCGGTCATCCTCATCTACGTGCTCAAGATCATCAACGACCGCTCGATCATGGGGGAGCACGTCAACGGGCCCGTGTACAACTGGGTGGCGTGGACGTTCTCGGTCGTGCTGATCGTGCTGACGGTGATCCTCGTGGCGACCTCGGTGCCGCTGCCCTTCAGGCTGTAGCGTCCGCCGCCGACCTTAGTCGCTCTCGAACTCGTCGGCGCGGTCTTCGGAGCGCGGCTCGACGTGGACGAGCACCTCCGCGTTGGGGATGCGCTTGTGGATGTCGGCCATGATGTGCTCGGCGATGTCGTGCGCCTCGCTGACCCTCAGGTCTTCGTCGACGGTGATGTGCAGGTCGATGTGGCGCTTGCTGCCGGCTTGCCGCGTGCGCAGCCGGTGGTAACCCACGATCAAATCGCCCTTGTGCTCCTTCACGGTCGCGCGGATGACGGCCAGCTCGTCGTCGGGCAGCGTCTCGTCGAGCAGCACTCTGGTCGAGACCGCCATCAGCTTGTACGCGGTGTGGACGATGACCAGCGCGATGACGATGGCCAGCAGCGGGTCGAAGAAGGTCTTGCCCGTGATCCTGACCAGCGCAAGACCGCCGGCAACGCCGAGCGAAGTGTACACGTCGGTGCGCAAGTGGGCGGCGTCGGCCTCGAGGGCCGCCGACTCGGTCTTGCGCGCGATCGGATACAAGAAGCGCGACACGCCGGCGTTGGCGGCGGCAGAGACGGCCATCACGCCGATGGCCAGCCAGAGGTGGTCGATGTGCAACCCGTGCAGCAGCTTCTGGACCGCCTCGTACGCGATGATCACGGCGGCCAGGAAGATGAGCATGCCCTCAACGACGCCCGACACGTTCTCGACCTTCTCATGCCCATAGCTGTGCTTCACGTCGGCCGGCTTGGCCGCCTCGCGGACGGAGTAGAAGGCGATGATGGCCGCAATGAGGTCGCTGCCCGAGTGGACCGCCTCTGAGATGATGCCGATCGATCCCGAGATGAGCCCGACCACGAGCTTGAAGATGATCAGGATGCTGTTGGAGACGATCGAGAACCAGGCGGCGCGCGCCTTGGTCGCGTTCGTCGCCGCGATCCGTTGCCGCTCAGCTTCTTGCATCTGCGAGCGCTCCCTCCCGGCGGAGCCGGGCGACCAAGGCGCGCCCCGCCCGCGCGCGGTGACTGGCCTCGTTCTTCTCGGCGGCCGGCCATTCGGCGACGGTCGCTGTCGAGCCGTTCGGCACGAAGACGGGGTCGTAGCCGAAGCCGCCCTTGCCTCGCGGCGCAAGGGCGATATGCCCCCACCACTCGCCGCGCACCTCGTAGTGTCTCGCATCGAGCGTGACGCACGCCACCGCACAGACGAACCGCGCCCGGCGCTCGTCCTCGTGCAGGCGACCGCGCAGCTCGTGCAGCAGCTTGGCGATGTTGGCGGCATCGTCGCCCTCGCGGCCGCAGTAGCGTGACGACATCACGCCGGGCGCCCAGCCCAGCGCCTCGACCTCGAGGCCCGAGTCATCGGCGATGAAGAAGTCGGGCAGGTCGCCGGCCGCGACCGGCCGGGCGTCGGCTTCGGTCGCCTGGTCGTCCGCGCTGCGCGAGGCCGTGACGGCCTCGCGCAGCGCCGTCTCGCGCAGCACGGCCTCGCGCAATGCGACCGCCTTCGCGTGAGCGTTGGCCGCGAAAGAGGTCGTACCCTCGGGCGGCAGAACGATACCGCCCGGCATGGCCACGACCTCGTACGGAGTCAGGATGAGGGCGAACTCGCCGAGCTTGTGGCGGTTGCGAGTGGCGAGCATGAAGCGGAGCATTCCCGTTCCTTCCGGCTCGTCACGAGCCCATCGCGGTGGCCACCTGGACGCCCGAGATGGTCTCGATCCCGGCCGCCGCCAAGTCGATCAGCCCGTCGAGCGTCTCCCGTGGGAACGGCTCGCCCTCGGCCGTGGCCTGCACCTCGATGAGCTTGCCTGTTCCGGTCATGACGACGTTCATGTCGACCTCGGCGGCCGAGTCCTCTTCATAGTCGAGGTCGAGCAGCAGCCTGCCGTCGACGACGCCGACCGAGACGGCCGCCACCGAGTCGAAGAGCGGCAACTCGGCCATCTTCTCGCGCTCGCGCAGCCTGCCCATGGCGATGGAGAGGGCCACGTAGGCGCCCGAGATGCTCGCCGTGCGCGTGCCGCCGTCGGCCTGGATCACGTCGCAGTCGATGTAGACCGTGCGCTCGCCGATGACGCCCATGTCGGTCACGGCACGCAGGCTGCGGCCGATCATGCGCTGGATCTCGTGCGTGCGCCCGCTCTGCTTGCCGCGCACCGCCTCGCGCTGGCCGCGTTGCTGGGTGGCCGCGGGAAGCATGCTGTACTCGGCCGTCAGCCAGCCGCGACGGGAGTTGCGCAGCCACTGCGGCACGCCGTCGACCAGCTTCGCCGTGCAGATCACCTTGGTCTCGCCCAGCTCGATGAGGACGGACCCGTCGGCGCTCTTCACGATGCCCGGCGTCATCTTGAGCGGTCGCAGCTCATCGGCCTTGCGCTCTGTTCTCACCACATGCCTCCAGTCGCCGCCGGGTCACCGGATCGCTTCGTGCATCAAGGAACGGCTGCATGCGTCCGAGCGCCGGCTTCATGTATGGGGACGCAGCGTTCCGCGACGGACCATCCCCAGCACGATCATACCAACTGTGAGCATCACGACGGCCTCGCCGGCCGCTACGCCCGCGACGCTGACCCAGAACGGCAAGTGAAGCACCAGAGCCAGCTCGACGGGCACGCCGAGTCCGTTGACGACCACAGGGACCAGCAGAGCCGGCCACCGCGGGCCCACCCGATGCATGATGGCCACCGCCGCCAGCGTGAGCAGCGCGCCGTACACGACGTCGACGAGGCCCATGGGGCTGGCGACATTGGCGATGGCCGTGCCCAGCGCCAGTCCGGGCACGGCCGCAGGATCGACCGTGGCGAAAGCCGTCAGGCCCTCGGCGACACGGAACTGGACCTGCCCGTAGGCCAGCCCGTTGAGGCCCGGGACGAGCGTGAGCGCGGCGTACGCGGCAGCGTAGACCCCCGCGCGCGCAAGGAAGCGACTGTTCACGACGGCGGAGCCTAGCGCGCGGCGCCGGTCGGTGTGCCGGCCAGGCGCTCCAACGACACGTGCTCGACGTCGGTCAGCGGCATCTGTAAGAAGCGCGCGCCTACGCTGCGGAACGCTTCGACGTCGCCGGTGCAAAAGAAGCGGTAGCTCCCCTCGCGGCCGTCGTCCTGCCGGATACCCTGTCGTTCGAGGATCTCCCCCACCTCGCGGGCGATCTCTTCGGCCGAGCTCACCAGAGTCACGTGACGCCCGAGGTAGCGCTGCAGCATGGGCCTGATGAGCGGATAGTGGGTGCAGCCCATGATGACCACGTCGACGCCCTCGTCTTTGAGCGGAGCCGTGAACCCGCGCACCGCGTCGATCAGGCGCTGGCTTGCCACGTCGCCCTGCTCGATCAGCGTCGCCAGACCCGGGCAAGCCTGCGCGAACACCTGCGCGCCCGCATCGAGGCTGTGGATGGCGCGCCGGTAGCTGCCGCTGTCGACCGTGGCCTGGGTCGCCATCACGCCGATGCGACGGAAGCGCGACGAGTGCACCGCAGCGCGAGCGCCCGGCATGACCGCGTCGACGAAGGGCGTGCTGAACTCGGCCTGGAGCGTCGGCAGCGCCGCTGCGGTAGCGGAGTTGCAGGCCACCACCATGAGCTTGACACCGGTGTCGTCGAGGAAGCTCGCCACCTGCCGAGCGTACTGCTTGAGCTGGTCCTGCGTCTTCTCGCCGTAGGGGAAGCGCGCCGTGTCGCCGAAGTAGATGAAGTCTTCGGAGGGTAGCTGCACGAGGCACTCGTGCAAGACTGTGAGCCCGCCGATACCCGAGTCGAACATGCCGATGGGCAGCGGTCGCAGCTTGTCGGTCTTGGAAGTCTGGGACACGTCGGCCTTCTTTCTCGCGGGCGCCCGGGTAGTATCCCACCCCCTTCCCGTCACCCGCAAGCACATGCCCGGGCTCGCAGGCGAAAAGGGGCGCGCTGCAATCTAAAGCCGGGGGCTTCATGCGCCGATAGTGCTAGCGTCGTGCAAAGGAGTGAGCTGACCCGAGACGAATGACGGGGAGAGGGCGATGGACGACTATCGCGTCGAGCTCTTCATCTTCCCCGATGGCATGGCCATCGAGATGATCGTCTTCGACGACGGCCACCCCGCCGGCGCCGACGGCCTCGCCGCCGATCGCGCTCACGCCGAGGCCCCGGCGGCCGACTGCAGTGGCGCCGCGCCCGCACAAGGTACGACCACCCGCAAACCAGCCGTCAGTCACTGCGCCGTGCCGGCACCGTCGGAGCGCCCGCGGCACCTCAGCAGCCCCGGGGACGAGCCGCACCGCTGCCCGGTCTGCCACTCCGACCTGGTCTACCCCACCGATTGGGAGCGCGTGGGTTCAGCCACCTGGAACCTGACCCTGCGTTGCCCGAACTGCGAGACGCAACGCACGCTGTCGCTGGGCCGCGACGAGGTCGAGCGCTTCAACAAGGTGCTCTACCAAGGCAGCGAGCTGCTGGCGCGCCAGGCCGAGCTGCTCACGCGCCGGCACTTCGAGGAAGACGTCGACGCGTTCGTGATCGCGCTCGACCACGACCTCATCCTGCCGATGGATTTCTGACCGCGCGCGACCCCCGGTTCGCGAGCCAGACACCCAGCACCACGACCGCCCCCGCCATCAGTTGCCCGCGCGTCAGCCGCTCGCCGAGCAGCGCGTAGGCGCCCCCGACCGCGACCACCGGCACGAGGTTGACGAACACGCTTGCCCTGTTCGCCCCGACGAAACGCAGACCGTAGTTGAGCAGCAGGTACGCCAGCACCGAGCAGAAGACGACGAGGTAGACCACGCCGCCGACCGCCTGCGCCGTCGGTTGCCGCACGCCGCTCACGAAGCCCTCGACGACGACCAGCGGGACCATGAAAAGCGCGCCGAAGAGGTTCTGGAAGGTCGTGACGAAGAGCGCCGAGCGCGTCACCAGCAGGCGGCGCGCCATGAGGTTGTAGACCGCCGCCGACAGCGAGGCCAGCAGCACCAGCAGGTTGCCGAACAGGGTGGCTCCGCCCGCCCCGGCGGCGCCGAGCCGGATCAGCGCGAGCACCCCGGCGAACGACAGCAGGATCCCGGTCCACTCAAGCCGCCCGTTGTGCTCGTGGATGGTGAAGACGTTCAGCACGCTGACGAAGATGGGGATGGCGGCGATGAGGATGGCCGCATCGCTGGCGCTCGTGTGCGCGAGACCGATGTTCTCGAAGGTGAAGTAGACCGTCAGCGAGACGAACCCCACGGCGGCCAGCCGCTTGACCTCGGGCCACGTGACCGGCTCGCGCTCGGCGCGCAGGCGCCACAGCGTGAAGAGGAGCGCGCCGGCGCAGGCGAAGCGCAGCAACGCGATCAGGAGCGGTTCGAACCCCCGCAGGGCGTACTTGGTGGCCACGAAGGAGAAGCCGAAGGCGACGGTCTCGCCGAGCAGGGCGGCGTAGGCCTTGAGCGGAGGGCGAGCGTCGTTCACGCACGTGAGTCTACCGCAGGTGACGAAGGTGGTGCCCCCGGTAGGATTCGAACCTACGACCTCGCGCTCCGGAGGCGCGCGCTCTGATCCCCTGAGCTACGAGGGCACGGATGCGGATTGTAGCACGCTTCAGGCGACGGCGACGGGCGCGCCTCCGGCGGCCCCCATCGGCCTGATCACCCGGGTCGCGCAGGCGCTCGCCATGGCCGTCGAGAGCGCCGGGTAGATCACGTCGAACTCGAGCTCGTCGCCGACGGCCACGGGCGGTTCGGCGTCGGTCACGTCGAGCACGAGGTGGTCGGAGCTCGCCCCGACCCGCGTGACTCCCGGCCGCAGCGGCACCAGGCAGTCGCTGCGCACGTCCATCTCGCCGAGCTCGAGCACCGCGCGCCGGCGCACGCCGCGGTCCTCCCAGTGCGGCACCCGGTTGAACGCGTCGATGCCGATCGGGCCTTCGGGCAACGAGGGCTTGTCTTTCACCTCGAGCACCTCCGCGAAGATGCGCACGGCGTCGCGATGAGGGATCGGCAGGTCGTTGAAGCTGGTGCTGTCGACACCGAGCACGATGGCTTCGCCGATGCGCAGCTGGTTGATGCGCGCGGGCAGCTCGCCGCGCTGCAAGAACGGCAAGTGCGCGGTGTTGCCGCCCGACACGACGGCCAGGCGCGTCCCCAGCGCGTCCTCGATGTCGCGCGCCACCTCGACGATGCGCCGCATGCCGGCAGGCGTCGGCAGCACGCCGCCGATGCAGCCCAGAACGGTGGCCACACCGGCCAGCTCGATGCCGGGCAGCCCGCTCATCGCCCGGGCCGCCGCGACGGCGTCCTCCGGGAGGACGCCGTCGCGGCGGTCGCCCGTCTCTATCACGAGGAGCACGCGGTGGGTGACGCCCGCGGCGCGCGCCGCCCGCGAGAGGGCGCGCACCGTGTCGACCTCGGAATTGAGGCTCACATCGGTGAGCCTGACGACCTCGTCGACGGCGCTACGAGCGGGCAGCCTGAGCATCATGTACTCCGCCTCGATGCCGGCGGCGCGCAGCCGGCGCACGTTGTCGAGGCGCGATTCGGCGAGCACACGGACGCCGCCGGCCACCATGGCCGCCGCGATGTCGGGGTCGCCCTGACAGCTCTTGGTCACGCCGGCGACCTCGACGCCCCGCGCGGCGCACATGGTCACGACCGCCTCGGCGTTGCGGCGGATGCGTTCGCTGTCGATCTCGATGCGCATGTCTCTCTCCCTGAAGCCTCGGGTCCTCTCAAACTCGGCGAAACAGGGCTTGCTCGGCGCCGAGGTCACCCTCCCGCGAGGCGAGATCCGCGACGCCGGCGGCCGGCTCGGCGTCTGACGGCCGTTCCGCGAGCCCCTCGTCTCGTCGTCGGCGCTGCGGGGCGCGAGGAGTAGGCGAGCCGGCTCGCCTACTCCTCGCGCCCGACCTGGCGGTGACGGAACGCACGCTCGACCTCGCGCTCGGCTTCGCGCTTGGCGAGGTCGGCGCGCTTGTCGTACTGCTTCTTGCCGCGCGCCAGACCGATCTCGACCTTGGCCAGACCGTCCTTGAAGTACACCTTCGTCGGCACCAGCGTGTAGCCGCGCTCGTTCACCTTGCCGGCGATGCGATGGAGCTCGCTCTTGTGGAGGAGCAGCTTGCGGCGGCGCATGGGGTCGTGATTCCAGATGTTGCCCTGCATGTAGGGGCTGATGTGCACGCCGACCAGGAAGAGCTCGCCGCCCTTGACCTCGGCGTAGCTGTCGCGCAGCTGGACGCGTCCCTCGCGCAGCGACTTGACCTCGGTACCCACCAGCGCCAGGCCGGCCTCGTAGGTCTCGTCGATGAAGAAGTCGTGGAACGCCTTACGGTTCTGCGCCACCACGTGGATGCCCCGCTCTTTCGCCATGGCCTGACGCTACCCTCGCGGTGCCTGGACGGTCAAGCTAGCGCCGTCGCGTGCGACCGGGCGTGGATGTGGCGAGCCGCCGGCCTCTTCGGCGCCGGCCGGCGCAAGCTCGACCTTACCGGTCACGCGGTCGACGCGCACGACCTGCACCCTGACGGGGTCGCCCAACCGGTAGCGGTGGTGCGTGCGGCGACCGACCAGCGCCGTGCCCAAGACGTTCTCGTCGAAGTAATCGCCCGGCAGGTGGCGCGCCGGCAGGAAGCCCTCGAAGGCGCCGCCGAAGTGGACGAAGACGCCCGCAGGGATGAGCCCGACGATCTCGCCGTCGAAGGCGGCCTCCCAGCCTCGCTCATACAGCGTCTTCTCGAGGAGGAACGCCAGGGCGATATCGTCGGCGGTGAGCTCGATCTTGGCGATCTTGCGCTCCTGGGCAGAACAGGCGGCGGCGATGTCGTAGAGCTCGGCCTCGCCGAGCTCGTGCCCGCCGACGCCCAGCTTGGCCAGGAGCCTACGGTGCACGACCAGGTCGGGGTAGCGGCGGATCGGCGAGGTGAAGTGTAGGTACGCCGGCACCGCCAGGCCGAAGTGGCCCAGGTTGTCGGGCCCGTAGTACGCCTGCTTCAGCGCGCGCAGCAGGAGCTGCGGGAAGGCAAGGCGACCGCGGTTCTCGCGGGCGCTCAACCGCGGCAGCGTCTCGGACAGGCGCCTGAAGGCGCCCGCGATCTGGCCCGCGGTCGCCGACTCGTCGCCCGGGAACGCCGGCGTGGGGATGTCGAGGTCTTCCATCTTGTCGAGCAGGCCCTCGGCGCTGCGCGCCTCGGGCGGCTCGTGCACGCGGTAGATGGCGCCGCCCCGGTGCTCGACGAGGAAGCCGGCCACGGCCTCGTTGGCCGCCAGCATGAACTCCTCGACCAGGCTGTGCGACTCGCTCTCGACCCGCTGGATGGCGCTCTCGATCTCGCCGCGCTCGTTGAAGTGGTATTCCGGCTCGAACGAGCCGATCTGCAGCGCGCCGCGCGCGAAACGGCGGTCGCGCAGCGTGCGCGCCAAGTCGTGTGCGCTGCGTAGATGCCCCGCCAAGGCGGGGTCGACCTCGACCGGCGGTGCTCCTTCGCCTCGGGCCGCCGGCATCTCGGCGGCCGACCCGACGCGCTCGACGGCGCGCCCTTCGAGCACCTCGTCGACGCAGCCGTAGGTGAGCCGATAGTCGCTGCGGATCAGGGAGCGGTAGAAGTTGACGTCGAGCCTATCTCCCTTGGCCGAGAACAGGAACTCGACGGTCACGCACTTGCGGTCTTCGCGCGGCTTGAGGCTGCACACGCCGGAAGAGAGCTCGTCGGGCAGCATGGGCACGGCGAACAGCGGCAGGTACACGCTGGCGGTGCGCCGGCGCGCCTCGGCCTCGATGGCCCCGTCGGCGTCGACGTAGAAGGAGACGTCGGCGATGTGCACGTGCACGCGGAAGGTGTCGCCCTCACGCGCGACCGAGATGGCGTCGTCGAAGTCTTTGGCCGTCTCGGGGTCGATGGTGAAGGTCGGCAGGCCGCGCAGATCGACGCGGCCGTCGTCGGCCGCCGCCTGGCGGCCGACGACGGCCGCGGCCTCTTCGAGCACGGCCGACGGGAAGCCCTGCGCGATGCGCTCGGCGTAGAGCAGCGCGCGCAGCACGGCGCGGAGGTCGCCGGCATCGCCCAGCACCTCGACGATGCGCATGCGGTTGTGCTTGGCCTGGACGGCCAGCACGAGGTCGTTCAGGCGCGGCCGCTTGCCTCCCTTGGCGACCAGATAGTGGCGCTCGTCGACGAACAGCGGTTCGAGCGCCCAGAACTTGCCCCAGCGCACCACACGCGCGGCGAGAGGCCCGGCGGGTGACAGGTCGTGGGTGTACACGAGGAGCCTCTCAGCGCCCGGCGGCGATGAACTGCAGGGCGCGGCGAAGGACCTCGTCTTGCTTCGTCTTGAGATCGTCTTTCACGACGATCGACGGGTGGATGCCCTCATGGTTGATGTTCTTCCCGCTGGGCGTGAGGTAAACCGCCGTCGTCAGCTTGAGACTCGCGCCGCCGGGCAGCGAGAGGACGTTCTGGACAAGCCCCTTACCGTAGGTCGTCGTGCCGACGATCTCGGCACGGTGGTAGTCTTGCAGAGCGCCCGACACGATCTCGGAGGCGCTGGCCGTCCAGTGGTTGACGAGCACGACCATCGGCAGCGTCGTGGCCGGCTCGCCGGACGCCCTGAAGACCTCTTTCGGAGAATGCAGCCCCGATGTCGTGACGACCACGGGGTCGCCGCTCAAGAAATCGCCGGCCACGTTGACGCCCTCGTCGAGCAATCCTCCCCCGTTGTAGCGCAGGTCGAGAACGAAGTACTGCGCGCCGCGCCGCTCGAGTCTGTCGGCCGCGGCGCGCACCTTGTCGGCCGCGCCCGACGAGAACTCGTAGAGCTGCACGTACCCCACCTTCGTGCCCTTGTCGTCGATCAGCCGGCTGCGCGTCAGGGGGAACGAGATCTCGCGCCGCGTGAGCGTCAGCTCGATGAGGCCGGCGACACCCTGGCGCCGGATCGACAGGTGCACCTGCGTACCGGGCTTGCCCTTGATGCGCGAGATGCTCACGTCGAGGGGCTCGTCGGCGGTCGGCTTGTCGTCGACGTCCACGATGGCGTCGCCGGGCCGGATCTTGGCCTCGGCCGCCGGCGAGCCCTGGATGACGCTCGTCACCTCGAGCTTGCCGTCTTTCTTCTGCAGCACGGCGCCGACGCCCGAGTACGTCCCTTTGGTGTTCTCCGAGAACAGGCGCGTCTGGTCGGGCGACATGTACTCGGTGTACGGGTCGTTGAGGGTCTTGAGCAGCGCGCCGACGCTGGTCTGCTGGGCCTTGGCGCCCACCTGCTCGAGCGTCTTCACGTCGATGGCGCGGTAGTAGTAGCGCTGCAGATCGCCGATGACCTCTCGCTGCAACGGCGACAGCTGGGCGGCCGCCGTTCCGCTGAGCCCCGGCACGTCGTCGGCCTGCAGGCGAGCGACGATCGCGTAGGCTCCGACGAAAGCGAGGACGAGAAGGACGACGAGAAGGGCTGTCTTCAAGGCACGCACGGATTTTCTATAGTAACGGCGACCACGTGGTTCGGCAACACGGGAGCCTGCCGTCGAGCCACGACCGCCGGATCAGAGGTACCGGAGCGGGTCGACGGGGTTGCCGTCGACGCGCACCTCGAAGTGCAAGTGCGGCCCGGTGGAGTACCCCGTCGTGCCGACATAGCCGATGACCCGGCCCTTGCCGACCGTGGCGCCGTCGCCCACGGCGAAGTTCCTCTGATGAGCGTAGAGCGTCGAGATGCCCTTGCCGTGGTCGATGATGATCACGTTCCCGTAGCCGGTCATCGTGGAAGCGAAGATCACGACGCCGCTGTCGGCCGCATGGATGGCCGTGCCGTAGGCGGCGGCGATGTCGATGCCGGTGTGGAACTTGCGCACGTGGAAGACGGGGTGCACGCGCCAGCCGAAACCCGACGTCACCGGCCCGTTGACCGGCCACATCATGCTCCCCGTGCCGTGGCCGGTCGAACCGGCGCCCGAGATGATCGCCTGTAACTGGCGGCTCTCGGCGAGAAGCTGCGCCTCTTGCTGCTCGTAGCCCTTGCGCGTCTTGGCCACCTGGGCCAGCGCGCCTGCTTTGATCTGCCGGGCAGCTTGAACGCCTTGCTGGCGCGCCACGACCTTGACCTTCAGCGCGGCCAGCTCGGCGTTCTGGTCCTTGAGTCTCGCCTCGGCCGCCGCCCTGGCTGCCGTCGTCACGGCTATGGCCTTCTTCTGGGCGGCCACCTGGGCCCGAGCCGCGGTGAGCCGACCGACGAGCGCGTTGTCGCTGCCGACGAGCTGGCGCACGAACTCGACGCGGCTGATCAGGTCTTGCAAATCGGCCGAGCCGAGCAGCACGTCGAGGTAGCCGATGTCGCCGTTCTTGTAGGTCTGGGCGATGCGGCGCTCGAAGACGGCCTGCTGCCAGGCGAGGCGAGCCTCGGCAAGGTGGAGCTCGCCGATCTTCGCCCTCAGGCGCGCCCGCAGCTTGGCAAGCCGCACCTCGGTCTTGGCGAGCCTGGCTTCGACCACATCGATCTTCGCCTGCAACTGCGCGAGCTCGCCGCCGATGGCGTTGAGCTTGGCGTCGTACGAGTCGACCTCGGCGTTGAGCACGGCCTCCTTCGCCTTGGCCTGCTCGATGAGGTCGCGCATATGCGCCAGACGCTCCTTGTTGAGAGCGAGCTGGTCGGTGGTGCTGGCCGCCCGAGCGACGGGCAGGGCGAACCCGGCAAGCAGGCCCAGCAAGGCCAGTCCCACCAGCACTCCGACAACGAGTGTGCGCGTCTTTGCCATGGCGTTCTCTCTAGTTCTTCGGCCTGCCGCCGGATTCCTGTAGATGTCGCCGGCCGCTGCGCCTCGCGCGCTTTTCCCGCGCGAGCTCGAGACGGCTGCGACGAGATCGTCGCCGCGCGCCCCGCCTGTCGCGCTTGTTGCGCGAGGTCGGGGTGCTACACGCGCAAGTAGCGGCGCAACGCCACCACGCTGCCCACGGAGCCGAGTGCGGCCCCGAGCAGAGCGAGCGTCGGCAGCAGGCCGAGAGGCCACCTGCCGCCCTGGATCCACACCGGATAGACCATGACCCCCAGGAAGTTGACCGAGGAGTTGTGGACCCAGTTGTAGATGGTCCAGTTGACGAGAAACACACCGAGAGCGGCTACGATCGAGCCCAGCAGGCCGGTGATGAACCCCTCGACCACGAACGGCCAGCGGATGAACCAGTTGGTGGCGCCGACGAGGCGCATGATCTCGATCTCACGCCGGCGCGCGAAGATCGACAGGCGCACGGTCGTCGAGATGAGCAGGATGGCGGCCGCGGCAAATATGATCGTGGCGACCCACATGCCCTTCTCGACCAGGCTGATCGTGCCCAGCATCTTGCGCACCGTCTGCTGGGCGTAGCGCACGCCGTCGTGGGTGCCGGGCGTGTTGTCGACGATCGGGTCGTTGAAGAAGCGCGCCGCGACCGTGTCGACCTGCTGCGGATCTTCCACGTAGATGCGGAACGAGGCCGGGAGCGGATTGGTGGACAAGTTCTGCAGGATGTTCGCCGCGTTGGGGCCGAGCCGCTGCTTGAACTCCTCGAGGGCCTGATCCTTCGAGATGTAGACCGGCGTGCCCTTCACCTCGGGCATGGCCTCGATGCGGCTCTCCATCGCAGAGACCTGTTCGGGAGTCGCGGTGTCTTTGAGGAACACCTCGATCATGACGCGGTTCTTCAGGCTGGTCGCGCCCTGGTTGAGGTTACGGTCGATGACCAGGACGAAGCCGAGGATGGCCATCGAGATGAACACGGTGAGCACGGCGGCGATGGTCATCACCCAGTTGCGTCGCAACGAGCCCAGGGCCTCGTTGACGAAGAAGCTAGACCTCACTGTCGTACACCCCCCGGCGCTCGTCGCGCACGAGCCTGCCGACGTCGAGCGCGAGCACGCGCTTGCGCATGCGGTCGACCATGTCGCGGTCGTGCGTCGCACAAAGGACGGTCGTGCCGGTGCGGTTGATGCGCAGCAGGAGCTGCATGAGGCCGACCGACGTGTCGGGGTCGATGTTGCCCGTGGGCTCGTCGGCGAGCAACAGCGGCGGATGGTTCACGAACGCCCGGGCGACCGAGACGCGCTGCTGCTCGCCGCCCGAGATCTCGGACGGCAGGCTGTTCGTCTTCTCGCCGAGCCCGACGAGGTTGAGGATCTCGGGCACCTTGCGGCGGATCGAGCGACGCGGCTCGCCCACGACCTCGAGGGCGTAGGCCACGTTCTCGTACACCGTCTTGTTGGGCAGCAGCTTGAAGTCCTGGAAGACGCAGCCGATGTTGCGCCGCAGCAAGGGCACCTTGCTGCGGCGCAGCGTGTTCAGGTTGCGCCCGGCCACGAGGATGCGACCGTCGGTCGGGTCGAGCTCCTTGAGGATCAGCTTGATGAGAGTGGTCTTGCCGGACCCCGAGGCGCCGACCAGAAAGGCGAACTCGCCTTTGGCGATGTGCAGGTCGATACCTTGCGCACCGACCACGCCGCCGTCGTACACCTTGCTGACGTTCTCGAAGACGATCATGTCGTCACCGCGGCAGGAATCGCCAAGGCGCAGGTCGCCGGCAGGCGACGCTCGACCGGATCGTGGCGTTCGGGATGATAGGCGACCGACATACGCTCCTCTCTGTCGGCAGGGCGACGGCTTCCTTGAACGGGTCCCCGCCGCTCCCACACGAGCGAGCGGGCCCTGACATCAGTCTGCGAAGCTGATCGCCGTTTCGGGGCAGCTCTCGGCCGCCTCTTCGCAGCAGTCGGCGTCGTCGCAGGCGCCCGCGTCGATCACGTACGCGAGACCGTCGTCGCGCACCTCGAACACGTCGGGGCAAAGGGCTTCACAGGTACCGCAACCGGTACACAGATCTTCATCGACAACAGGCCGTGCCATAACTCCTTCTCTGTCTCACCGGCGCGACGCCGGGCCTAAGGCGAAAGACCAGCGGCTATGATGGCACCCCAAGCCGGCGCTGTAAACCCGCTGCGCGGCAAACGCGACACAAAAGCCCTGCTCAAGAAGGGGAAGCGCGGTCGACGCCGGGGGCAAACCGAGCCCCTGTCGCCGGTCGTGGAAGCGCCGGCTCCACCTCGTCGCGCGAGCGTACCCGAGAGCGAGCCTCCCGCGTGCGCGATCGTGCGTGATCCAAGCGGAGAGAAGGGGGAGGGGCTGCCAAGTTGTGAGAAAGAC
>Ga0315282_10002811_pt1 | contig 31573 bp, 31 predicted proteins | sample YL17G07_20_MG_FD_203693 | JGI IMG/M metagenome (GOLD analysis project Ga0315282, IMG submission 203693) | Sediment microbial communities from Yellowstone Lake, YNP, Wyoming, USA - YL17G07_20 | ecosystem: Environmental > Aquatic > Freshwater > Lake > Sediment | place: USA: Wyoming | collected... | reverse complement strand
TAAGGGGGATAGATACCAGAATCCATGACCAAAAACTTCACTTTTTTGCCTATTTTCGCTCCTGGGACCTCTGGGCTGGCTTCCCTTCAAACCTTGCCGCCATCCAGCTCCTGAAAGAATATATGGCAAGCGAGATCGGGGTTAACGATGGCGAGCTGATTGCCTCAAGCAAGGGCTTGCACCTCTACGAATACTCCTGGGAGCTGGCCAGAACTACAGCCAGAATGAGGTAAAGTAGATGAAAGACATAGTATCTTATAAAGTATGGACCAAATTCCCCAATTATATCCGGGGGGTGGTGGTTGCCCGGGGGGTCAACAACCAGGGTGAAAACCAAAGGCTAATTGAACTGCTAAGAAGGGTCGAAGATAATGCTACCAGGGACGAGTCCCTCCTGGAGATTAAGAACCACCCCAGAATAGCCAGCTGGCGGCAGGCTTACGCCGATTTCGGGGTAAACCCGAATAAGTTTTACTCCTCCATTGAGTCTCTGGCCCGGCGCGCCCGACGGGGTGACCAGCTGCCCTATATCAATACCCTGGTCGCCCTGTTTAACTACTTCTCCCTCAAGCACATGGTGCCCAGCGGCGGTGACGACCTGGATAGGGTCGACGGGAAGCTCTGCCTTACCCTGGCTAAGGGAGATGAGCCATTTACCCCATTTAACTCGGAGACAATTGAATACCCGGCAGCGGGCGAGGTCATCTATGTTGACAATTCTAAGGTCATGTGCCGCTGCTGGAACTGGAGACAGGGCGACCAGACCAAGCTTACCCCGGCGACAGCCAATGTCGCCATAAACGTTGACTGCCTGCCACCGGTGTCTAGAGATAAAGCCGAGGCGATAACCAAAGAGCTAACCGATTTAGTCCAGGAATTCTGCGGCGGCAAGGTAAGCTATTTCCTTCTCGATGCCAGCCAAAATGAGGCTGAGGTCTAGCTAAATCTCGCTATAAAAGCTCAGCCCTAGGTTTCTGGGACCGGTAACCAGCGCCGCCGTAGGGTTAAACTCACATGCCAGAAGCTCAGCGCAATTGAACTGCTCTGAGACCATCTGCTTAAGCCTCTCTGCCTCCTCAGGAACAACGGTATGCTCCACCATAACATGCAGTGGATTTTCTGTCCCCACCCTCTGTTTCACTACTTCCAGTAGCTGATTTACGGCTTTAGATTTAGTCCTGACCCTTGCTACCGGTTCTACAAGCCCGGTGGAGGAAGACACTTCAACAATGGGCTTCATGCTCAGCATATCGCCCATCAAAGCCCTCGCCCTGCCGATGCGGCCGCTTTTTGCCAGGTAGGAAAGGGTATCCATTATAAATATCATGTTCACCCTTGACCGCACTTCTTTGGCTACTTTAACCAGCCGGGCTAGGTCCTTGCCTGATGCCGCAGCTCGAGCTGCAGCCAGCGCAATAAACCCTGCCGCCCCAACCGTTATCATGGAGTCAAATACCTCTATACTGACCTTGGGCAGTTCCTTCTTAGCCGTTTCCTTGGCCCGGGTGGCAGCATTGAAACTCATGCTCATCTTTGATGACATGGTGATGCAGAAAATACCATCCGCCTTCCGGCTTAGCCGACGATACGCCCCAAGATAGTCAGCCGGGGATGGGGCTGAGGTGGTGGGGAACTTGTCTGCCTTTTCAATTAGCTGAAATAGCTCGGCTGGGGTCTTCAAATCTATTCTGTCCCGGTATACCTTATCCCCAAACACGGTAACCAGCGAGGCTACCTCAATACCATATTCCCGTATCAGCCCTTCGGGAATGCTGACCGCACTATCAATAACAATGCCTATTTTACCCACTTGACGCCAACCGGCAAAAAGATTCAAGAAGGTATAGTTTTGCCTTTACTGCTCATCCCTATAAGCTGGCTCACGGTAGTGGAGAAGCTTTCCCACTCCGCTAGCCTTTTCGCCAAAAACTGATTACCCTTCTCCGTTATCTGATAATACCTTCTTGCCTGACGCTCAGTGGTCTGACGGCGTCCACCTTTTATTAGCCCGTTCGTTTCTAACCTCTGGAGGGCGGGGTAAATAGTCCCCCCCTTGACCTTGAAATAGCCGGTAGTCCTTTTCTCCAGCTCCTTAATAATGTTGTAGCCATACCTTGGCACTTCGCTAATCAGGTAGAGGAGCGCCAGTTCGGTAATCCCCTTCTTCAGTTGCTCAATATACTGTCTCTTCATACCTCGTTCCTCTACTGAGTTGTATTACTACCTAATATTAGCGCCAAATGGCTAACTTGTCAATCATCATAGTAAGCCTAAAAATTGAGGCTGAAGCGGAAGGTGTTAAATGAAGGCCGGCATGGCAGCAGTCAATCTATCAGTCCCTGTATCCCCAGAGCCAGACCTCATCAGTCTGGGGCTCAATAAAGTAGACCTTGTTGCCGATAATGGTGCTGTTCATCATGTGATTACCCACAACCTGCGTTGAAACCAGGTAACCATCGGAAAAGGCGTTTTGCACCAGGGCTGTAGCGTAGTCGTCACAGTCGTAAGCCGCTAAGCAACCGGAGCCAAAGATATAAATAGTACAGTCAGTATCATCCTCGGCTAGCCAAGCCTTGAGTTCAGCAAGAGATTCAAATTCCCTGGGGTGTGCTCTTTTCCACCAGTAGGCAACAGACTTCTCAGATTCGGCTAGCTTTTGCCCTAATTCCCCGATGTCAGCATTGGCGAGCTCAATCTGTTGATTGCCCAGCATGACCTGCTCATTGGCTATTCCGGCCAGTCGGCTAACTTCTTCCAGGGAAAAGGCGTATTGCTCATTTTCAGTCTCTAGCCCCGACTTGGTAGTGAGCCAACCTATGCCAGTAACTATACAGGCCAAAAACATGATTACTATGCAAATTCTTAACCCCATAACCCCACCTCCTCCAAAGCCCCAGAGGGCTTAAGTCCATCTTGACAATATCCACTATTCCCATTATTATTGACAGTAGTCAAGGGTCACTCCTTTGACTGAACGCTCTCTGAACTTTGGTTGACCGCCGGGCTCAGGGGCGTTCATTATTTTGTAATCCATTCTACATCAGAGCTTGGCGAAGCCAAGACAATAATAAGTATATCCAAAGCGATAACAAAGATATTGAGAACGGTCTTAAACACTTCTGTCAACAAATTAGCGTAAAAAAATACTCCTGTCAAGATGCCGATAGTCATAGGACAAAAGGTGGGTATCAAGAGCCGGACAAATAAGTGTGGCTTGCCAAGCTTCCCGAGCACTGTTAAAATAGACACGAAAACGGGCCGCTAGCTCAATTGGCAGAGCAGCTGACTCTTAATCAGCAGGTTACAGGTTCGATTCCTGTGCGGCTCACTTCAAGGCTGAGTAAATCTACCTCTACATCGCTACCCAGACTCATATGAGGTCAAGGACCTTGTTTTCGGGTGGATGCTACCGAGGGGCTGGTCTTCCGAGTATATGAAATTTGACTCAGCTAAGCTGGATAAACTGAAAAAAGCGGGGATAATTTAAAGGTTATTGCCGCATCACCTACCGTTTCCTACCATCAATTGACAATTGGCGGTTGACAGTGGGAAGTCTCAGATATAGTATTATATCCATTCAGGCGAGTCCCACGATGCTCACTACCTGTCCTGAATTTTGCCAGGCACGGTGGAAAGGAAGTTAAATGGCTCTATCGCCAGGAAAACACGGTGTTATAGTTACCCACGGAATAGGCGATAATATGAAGCCCGGCAACCTTCTTGCCGATTTCACCAATTCGCTGGCTGATGCTCTTATGGAATCGCCAGAGAAGGGCGGCAAACAGGAAATTCGCCGGGAGGCAGACCTTTCTGAAGACCCACCATCAGTTACGCTTCAGATTAAATCTCCGAGTGGGGAGAAGGCTACGTGGGTGTGTAAGGAAGCATTCTGGGGTGATGCCTTTCCGCCACCCAAAGCCTCAACCGTCTTATGGTGGTTATTAACCAAGAATCTTTCCAACCAGATCAAAAATGTTTGGGAAGGCATTTATAAAGACCCGGCAAATGATGAAACATACATCCCCGAACAAGATAAAAAGCTTGAAAAAAAGAGACACCCCAGAGCACCTGTCTGGAGGGCAAGGACAAAGCAAAAATCCTCCTACATCATATTATCTCTAAAGTCGGCATCAACACCTGTTTGGATTATCCCTCTGGCAGGTATAATCTATCTTTTCTTATTTTTAATCTGGATTTGTCAGTTTATACCGATTATACCGAGCATCGGTCCACTGGAAAAAGTGCTCACCTGGGCACATAAGCTTGACCCATTTCTAAGCAATAGCCTGGGCGATGTTCAGAGGTATATTGAACACGGGGTTTGGTCAGCCAATGCTAGAGCACGATTGGAAAAGGTCATTATAGCCATGTTGAAAGACCAGTTTGGAAGGGTAAAGGATATCACCATCGTGGCTCATTCAATGGGATGTGTCGTGACCTATGATGCACTGGCAAAGGGAGGAAAGGTGGCTGAGGAAATAAAACGTCTTGAATCCTGGGGTAAAAGTAAGAAAATAACCTTTGTCAGCGTGGGCAGCGGGATTAATCAGGTATTTTCTCTGGCTAAGGATAAGAAGTCAAAACCTTATGCTCAAAAGCAGTTTAAACGGCCTCTGGCCAAAGAAATCACCGGACATAGTGGTGCCACGAGGCAAACATCCAAACCATTGGAGGACAAATTCTTCTGGCTTGATATTTACGCCAGGCGAGACCCGGTACCAGCCGGTGAGCTGAATGATGATATCATTAAACAGGCTGAGGTTGACCCGGAACGGCAAGTTAAGCGAAGAAAGGTTATCAATACGGATAACATCATGTTCGACCATACTTCTTACTGGGCGAACAAGGATATCGTTATGCCCCGCATTGCGCGGGCTATCAATGGCGGTACGGAGTATCCCTGGCCCGAAGCCGGCATCACACCAAGGAAACTATCCCATCGGGCTAAATATGCTACTCGGTTAGGCCGGCTGGCTAAGATAGTCATCGGTGTTGTGATAGCAGGTTGTGTTGCGCTTGGCCTCAAATTGGCTGGCATATGGTAGGCGTGCTCTCCGCTTCACCAGACCAGGTTTAATATCCCGCCGGTGACTAGTGCCGCCGCAATCATTATCCCGGTTGACTTTAGCATATTCACTACCCCAAGCTCCCTCAGAAGAACAACAAAGGTAGCAATGCAGGGGAAAAACATCGCCAGGACCACGCTACCGACGACCAGCTGTTTGGTGCTCAGCGCCAGTGGGGCAAGCATACCGAGAGCTACATCCTTACGCAGGAAGCCGATAACTATCGCCGTTACTGCCTCCTTGGGCAGTCCCAGAAAATTGGTTATTAGGGGCGCAGTAAAGTTGGCAATAGCCTCAAAAACACCGAAGAAATAGAGTATGTTGATTACCAGGACAGCCCCAAGAATGATGGGAATTGCCTCTGCCAGAAAGCCGTAGACCCGCATCCACACTTTCTGCAACATTGCCCGCCACTGCGGCAGGCGATAGGGCGGAATCTCAATCAGCAGCTCGGGGGTGAACCCCCTAACCGTAAGGCGGAGTATGGTGCCCAGAATAATCCAGACTAAAAAGAGCGTCCCGTAGACAATAACAACATATTGTGCGCCACGCTCGCCAACCAGGCCGAAGATCATCGCCTGCAAGGCGGCACAGGGAATGGCAATGGAAATAAGCGTTGCCGCAATGAACCGCTCCCTTTTGCTTTCCAGGATACGGGTAGCCAGGATAGCCGGCACATTACAACCGAGCCCAAGCAGGGTAGGAATAATAGCGTATCCATGCAGTCCCAGGCGGTGCATGATAGTATCTACCATGACCGCCAGCCGCGGCAGGTAGCCAACATCCTCAAGGAGACTGAGCACCAGATAGAAAGAGATAACGTAAGGCAGGACCATGGCAAAGGGGACATACAGTCCGCTGGAAAGCAGCCCGAAGGACTGAAGGAAGTTAACCTGACCACCAATGAGCCTACCAACCACAATATCATGGAGGAAACCACCGCCCTGCAATATCTCACTCAGCCTCATCAGCACCGGCGCCCACAGGTTATTGAACAGGGGGCCAAAGACATAGCCAATCAGGCCCTCGGCAATAAAACGGACGACGATAAAGGATGCCGCCAGAACCGCCAGGGCGATGATGCCCCCGGAGAACGGCTTGACACTGGCATCGGAAAGTCTCTCCCGCCAGGTATGGTGACGATGGCGAACGTGTTGAACCTGATCAATAATACTGCCCACCGCCGCCCAGCGCTCATCACGGCGGCGAAGGGGAAGGCGGGGTGAGGTAGCCCTGAGGACATTTTCCACCAGCTCCTTTATTCCCTGGCCAGTTACGGCGACGGTAGTGACGACCGGCACCCCCAGGAGTTCCCTCAGCTTATCAAGGTCGATATCTATCCCCTGGTGCCTGGTATCATCCCACATATTCAGGGCGACTACCACCGGGACACCCTTCTCCAATAGCTGTAAGGTCAAATAAAGGTTCCTCTCCAGATTGGTAGCATTGACCACATTGATGACCACGTCGCCGGTGTGAAGCATCTGCAGGGCTACTTCCTCGGCTTCACTTGTTGGCTCCAGGGTATAGGTGCCGGGCACATCAATAACCTCGGCGGTGTCCTCCCCCAGCTTCGTTTCCCCCCGGGTATAGCTCACCGTAGTCCCGGGATAGTTGGAAACGATAACGCGCACTCCGGTGAGACGGGAGAAGAGGACGCTCTTGCCGACGTTAGGATTGCCCATGAGGAGTATCTTCATTTTGTTGACTCGTCGTCCAGCTGAACCAGTATCTTGCTGGCCATGCCGAAGCCAATGGCTAGCCGGGTCCTATCTATCTCAACGGTTACCGGCCCTCGCATAAGGGTGGAACTAATCTTGGTTATTCTCTTCCCCGGTATAACGCCCAGGGCGCTCAGACGGTCCACCAGGCCATGCCCGCCCTGAAGCTGCACTACTATACCACTCTGCCCTGCCCGCATCCGGGCCAGGGTTGTTTGTTTTTCATCAGGCATAAATTCTGTTCTTCCCCTTCGTCTTCTCACTAAAGAATCATCCTTTCTTTCGGCGGCACTGGGAGCAGTAACCGCTCAGGCGAAGCTCAGCATCAACAACCTCGAAATCTTTAACCTCAGGCACACTTCTCTTCAGGTAGCGGGCCAGCGAGTACTGGAACTCGACGACCTTACCACAGCCAAGACATACCAGGTGGTGATGCTTCCTGGTTGACTTCATTTCGTAGTGATGGTGAGTGTCATCAAAGTGAAGCTCCTCTATCAGCCCCGGCTCCTTGAACGCCTTTAGGGTGCGGTAGACCGTTGATAAGCTGAGGCGGGGCTGAACAGCCCTAGCCCGGCGATAGATTTCATCGGCATCGAGATGCCCTTCCCCCTTCTGGATAATTTCCAGAATCAAGGCCCGCTGGCTGGTAACCCTTCTGCCAGACTTCCTCAGGGTGGTACGGCTGCTTCCACTCTGTTTTTGGCTTTGATTATTGCTAATGCTTTTCATTTGCAATTATTATAAACCATGATAATCCCTTTGTCAATACCCCTAAGAACTAGCGCTGATTCAATGCCCTTTCTATTATCTCGCTCGTCAGCCGGATGTCCTCATCGCTATGAGCAAGAGAGACGAAAGCGGCTTCAAACGGTGAAGGCGGCCAGTAGACGCTCTCGGTGAGCAGTCGCTGGAAGAATTTAGCAAAGGACGTTGTATCCGCCTGAGATGCCGATTCATAGTCAATTACTGGACTGACGGTGAAGAAGACGGTGAGAAGCGAAGCGATACGGGAAATATACAAGCTGACTCCAGACCTGGTTGCAGCCTTACTAATACCTTCCTCCAGAGTTGCTGATTTTGCCTCCAACTGCTTATAAACTCCCGGCGGTTGCAAGAGCTTGAGGGTTTCAATCCCGGCGGTCATGGCCAGAGGATTGCCGGAAAGCGTTCCCGCCTGATAGACCGGGCCAAGTGGAGCCACCATCTGCATTATTTCCCGTCTGCCCCCGTAGGCCCCTACCGGTAATCCCCCACCGATAATCTTCCCCAGGCAGGTCAGGTCAGGGGTGATTTTATAAATGGTCTGGGCTCCGCCGTAGGCAACACGAAAACCGGTTATAACCTCGTCAAAGATAAGCAGGGCGCCAAATTCCTGGGTCAACTGGCGCAACCCCTTTAGAAACCCCGGCCGGGGTAGAACTACCCCCATGTTGGCCGCTACCGGCTCAACGATTACGGCCGCAATCTGCCTGGGATAGAGCTCAAAGACTTGCCTTACCGCTTCAACATTATTATAGGGGGCTACCAGCGTATTTTGGGCATAGCTTAACGGCACACCGGCCGAGTCCGGTATGCCCAGGGTTGCCAGACCTGAGCCGCCCTTGACCAGTAAGCCATCGCCGTGACCGTGATAACCGCCAGCGAATTTTATAATCTTATCCCTCCTGGTGAAAGCCCGCGCCAGACGCAAGGCTGACATGGTGGCTTCTGTCCCCGAGTTGACAAAACGGAGCATCTCAATGGAAGGCATAGCCTCAGAAATCATCCTGGCCAGAGTCGTCTCCAGCTCGGTGGGAGCACCAAAGCTGGTACCATGCTCCGCCGCCCTTTTTATTGCTTCAACTACCTGCGGATGGGCATGCCCCAGAACCAGAGCCCCCCAGGAGCATACATAATCAATATATTCATTGCCGTCGGCGTCATAGAGCTTTGACCCCTTTGCCTTGACAATGAAAGGCGGGATGCCCCCGACCACCTTGAAGGCACGGACCGGGCTATCAACCCCGCCGGGCAAAAAGCGCTGTGCTTCAAGAAAAAGTTTTCGGGAACGCCTCGGTTCTTTCACGGCTCTTATCTCTCTTCAGCCATCCAGGTGGCAAAATCCTTGGCGTGGTAGGTAACGATGATATCGGCACCAGCCCGCTTGATGGCGGTGAGAATTTCAAACACCACTTTTCGCTCGTCAAGCCAGCCCTGTTCAGCCGCCGCCTTCACCATGGCATACTCGCCGCTTACGTTATAAGCCGCCAGAGGACAACCGAAGGTATTACGCGCCTGGCGTATTACATCCAGATAAGCCAGAGCCGGCTTAATCATGATGATATCGGCACCCTCGGCGATGTCCTGCTCTATTTCTCTTAGCGCCTCGCGCCCATTATGATAGTCCATTTGATAAGAAAGACGGTCGCCGAACTGGGGTGCCGACTCCGCCGCCTCACGGAAAGGCCCGTAGAATGCCGAGGCGTACTTGGCGGCATAAGAAAGAATAGGAATGTGCTGAAATCCATTCTTGTCCAAACTTTCTCGTATCACCTTCACCCTGCCGTCCATCATATCTGATGGAGCGACGATATCAGCGCCGGCTTCAGCATGAGACAGGGCCACCTTGGCTAAAAGAGGCAATGTCCGGTCGTTATCAATCTGGTCACCAACCACCACGCCGCAGTGCCCGTGACTGGTATATTCACAAAGGCAGACATCCGTAAATACTAAGAGCTGAGGCACTGATTTTTTTATGGTTCTTATTGCCTGTTGCACCACCCCTCCCGGGGCATAAGCCGATGAGCCTGTCTCGTCCTTTTGTTCGGGTATGCCGAAGAGAAGGACAGCGGGGATTTTAAGTCTGGCTACTTCCTCCACCTCGGCGTCCAGCTGGTCAGGGGAAAGGCGAAAGATGCCGGGCATAGCAGATATCTCCTGCTTTATGCCTTTCCCTTCAACGACAAACACGGGATAAATCAAATCGCCAACATCAACACGACTTTCTCGAACCAGTGCCCTTAGCGCCTCTGTCCGGCGCAAACGGCGCAGACGTAAATGGGGAAAGCCAGCCATCTAAATCTCCTTCCTGAAATAGTCTTCCATAGCCGCTACCAGAGCGGGGATAGTGTGCTCCTCAGCAACAATGTCAACCTTCAGCCCGGCCTTGGCCGCAGTATCCGCGGTCTTTGGGCCAATACAGGCGACCTTGGTATCGTTTATTTCAAGGTCTCCCTGAAAAGCTGCCACCAAGCTGTATACCGCTGACGAGCTGGTGAAGGTGATAACATCAATTTCACCTGATAAAATCCTCTCTCTAGCTTGAGCCATGGCTTCGGGCTGAGAAAGCGTCCGGTAGGCGGCTATTTCATGCACCTCAGCACCAAGCCCCGTAAGCCCGTTCGCCAAATTCTTATCGGCGATATCAGCCCGGGGCAGGAGAAAGCGCTTGCCGCGGACCGCCTGGCTTTTGAGCCCGGCAATCAGACCTTCGCTGGAGTAGACCTCGGGAACATAATCCGCATTTATCCCTTTCTGCTCCAAGACTTTCGCCGTAGCCGGCCCGATAGCGCCTACTTTCAAGCTGCTGAGGGCACGAGCATCAAGATTCAGGTCATATAATCGCTGAAAGAACGCCTCAACGCCATTGCTGCTGGTGAAGATTAGCCACTGGTAACCGGTGAGGTTAGCGATGGCGTCACCCAGCTCACGAGCAGCTATTTTCTGGATGGAGATAGCTGGCAGCTCAATTGGTTCAGCGCCGCGCTCAATGAGAAGCTGGCTCAAAGCGCCTGCCTGATGATGGGCTCTGGTGACCAGGACGCGCTTGCCAAAAAGAGGGCGATTATCAAACCAGCGCAGTTTTTTTCTCAGCCTGACCACTTCGCCAACGACGATGACTGCCGGAGGAGTGAGGCGATGTTCCTTAACCCTGGTTACAATGTCTTTAAGACTGCCGACTACCGTTTTCTGGCCAGGTCGTGTGCCTTCTCTGATTACCGCCACCGGAGTATCTGGGGAGCGTCCATGCTCAATCAGCCGGGCCACTATCTCGGGCAGGTTCTTCACACCCATAAGAAATACTAAGGTATCAACAGCGGTCGCCAGTTTTTCCCAGTTGACGCTTGACTTGCCTTGGGCTTCATGACCGGTGATTACGGCGAAGGATGAGGACAATCGGCGATGGGTAACCGGAATGCCAGCATAGGCAGGGACGGCTACCGGCGAAGTAACCCCCGGTACTATCTCAAACGGGATATTATTATCCGCCAGTGCCTCTGCCTCCTCGCCTCCTCGTCCTAAAACATACGGGTCGCCGCCTTTAAGACGCACCACCGTCTTGCCCTTCCTGGCTTTTTCTACCAGCAGTCGGTTTATCTCAGCCTGCGAGCTGGTGTGTTCCCCCGCCGCCTTGCCCACGTATATCTTTTCCGCCTTCGGTGGTACCACCTTGAGAAGCCGCTCATCAAGCAGGCGGTCGTAGATAACGACATCAGCCTGTTCAAGACAGCGGAGCCCTTTTTGTGTCATCAGCCCCAGGTCACCGGGGCCAGCCCCAACCAGATAGACCTTACCCGTTTTCATGTCTCCTTGCCTCAGCGATAATCTCAGCCGCCCCCATCCCCCTCATCTTCTCCGCCAGTCTCATTCCTACCTCCCCGGCAGATGTGGCACTGCCCTCCTCCGCGGCACGCAACACCCTTCGCCCACTTATACTGGCTACCATGCCCTCAAGCCTGAGCGTATTGCCATTAACCGTGCCTAAAGCTGCCACCGGCGTCCGGCAGCCACCACCGATAGCATGAAGAAAAGCGCGCTCAGCAGTTATACCCTGCCAGGCAGGAAGGTTAGTCAGCGGCGAAACAAGAGTTGCAATGTCCTTGTCATCAACTCGTGCCTCCACAACCAGAGCCCCCTGCCCTACCGCGGGCAGGAAATGCTCCAGGGGCAAATATTCGGTTATTCTCTCTTGCCAGCCCAGGCGTAACATCGCCGCCGCCGCCACTATCACTCCGTCAAATTCGCCGGAGGAAACTTTGCCGAGGCGGGTATCAACATTCCCCCTTATCGGGCGTGCCCGCAAATCAGGGCGGTAGCCCATTAGCTGAACCATGCGCCGTAAACTGCCAGTGCCGATTGTAGAGCCAGCAGCCAGCTCGTTGAGCCTTGCCTTGGCTACCAGAGCGTCTCTGGGGTCAAGCCTCTCGGTCACTGCCAGAAGGCACAGCCGAGACGGTAACTCCGTCGGCACGTCTTTAAGGCTGTGCACAGCTAGGTCAATCCTGCCATCAAGCAGGGCTTGTTCCAACTCCTTGACGAAGGCAGCCACTTCAAGCCGGTCAAGCTGGGTGTGGCGGTCGCCGGTGGTAACTATTTTTCTAAGGCTTACCTCAAGATGAGGATTTGCCTCTCTAATCCTGGCGATTACCGACTCGGTCTGGAGCAGGGCGAGCTTACTGCCTCTGGAGCCGACAATAATTTTTCGACTCATTTAATCCTCTTCATTTAGCCGGAAGATTTCCTTCACCATCTCGGCATAGTTTTTACTCCCATTGACTTTTAGGTACTTAATCGGGTCCTTCAGTATCTTGCTGACGATGGCTTTAGTCATCATCTCCAGGCTATATTGCTCCTCTTCGGTCAGGCGGGGCAGTTTTTTCACGGTGCGGTCAAAATGGGAGCGGCGTATTTCTTCCGCCTTGCTCATCATGGCCCGAATAAGCGGTCTGAGCTTAAATTCCTGCCACCATAAAGCAAAATTAACTAGCTCATCATTGATAATTTGCACAGCTTTCTGAATTTCGTTTTCACGTTGTTTGCGATTTAGATTTGAAAGTCCGGTGAGGTCATCGATATTGTAGAGGAAGACGTTTTTAATCTGACCCACCGCCGGCTCCACATTCCGGGGGACAGCGATATCTATTATCACCAGGGGAAGTGAGCGCTTTTCCATCGCCCGCTTTACCTGACCGACACTCAGAATCCGGTGTGGCGCCCCGGCACAGGTAACAACGATATTGGTGATGAGCAATTCTTCCTCAAGAGCACTCGGGCTGGCGGGGGTGCCACCCAACTCGGCTGCCAGAACCGAAGCCCTCTCCTGAGTCCGCCCAACAACCACCATCCGGGATATCCCCCGGTCTCTGGCGGCTTTGGCGACCAGCCTTCCCGCCTCCCCGGCACCGATGACCAGCATCTTGCCCCCCTTAAGCTCACCGACAACCCCGGCGGCAAGGTCCACGGCTACCGAGCTGACGGAAAGAGCATTTCGGCTGATTCCCGTTTCCTCACGGACGCGCCTCCCCGTCCGGATAGCGCTCTGAAAGATATGACGCAGTGGCAGGTTGACCATCCCCGCCCTTTCCGCCGCCTCCAGGGCATGCCCCACCTGACCCAGGACCTCAAATTCGCCAACTATCATCGATTCCAGACCACTGGCAACACGAAACAGGTGCTCCACCGCCACCTTGTCAGTGGAGCAGTAGACATGCTGCAGTAAATCAACATCGGGGATATTTACATGCGCCTTCAGGAAATCCAGGCTTGCCTCCCCGGCAGGGCGCTGGTCACTATCAATGGCATAGACTTCAGTACGGTTGCAAGTGGACAGGATTATACCCCGCGGTATAAAGGAACAGAGCAGAGGTAAGGCGTCATCGAGCTTCCTGGCGCTGATTGCCACCTTCTCCCGGATAGCAACCGGTGCCGTCTGGTGGTCTATCCCGACCAAGCTAATTCTCACCTACCTGTCCTCATAAGCGTTTCAAGCAATACCACCTTAGCTTTCTCCTCCTCACCCCTCTTCAAAAGGTCAAGTATGAAATCCAGGTCAAGGGCTTCCTGCCAGTCATCACCAGTGACCTTAATTCCCCGCCGTCTTACTTCAGCGCGTACCTCACCGATTAGACGAACCAGAGAGGCATACTCATCGCCAATTTCTTTCTCCAGTCTGGCTCGGATTTTTCTAGCCAGAGCCGGACTTCTGCCGCCGGTAGAGACGGCAATAGCCAGAGCTCCCCGGCGCAGGTACGAGGGTACAATAAAATCAGAATTTTCCGCATCATCGGCCACATTGACCAGAACCGCTTTATCTTTAGCCTCTTTTACTACCTGCCGGTTAATCTCGCTATCATCGGTGGCGGCGATGGCAAGAAGCGCTCCTTGCAAATCGCCTGGCTGGTAGTGCCGGCGTAATATACGAATCTGTCCCTTCTCTGCCAGCCCGATTAGTTCCGGGCATGGGTCAGGGCTGATTACCTCAACACTAGCCCCGTGCTCAAGGAGTGCCCTGACCTTGCGCCGGGCAACCCCTCCCCCACCGACCACCACACACCTCTTCCCGCTGATTTTAAGAAACATGGGGTAAAACTCTTGGCTCGCCTTTTTCATCTCTCTTTCCTCAGTCCAGTGATGGCATAAACAAGATCCATATCGAGGCTATCACGAACCAGCCTGGCCAGCTTGTCATACTCGGCGGCCCGCTGGTGGTCATCGCCGGCAAAGCCCCCGGTAAAGCTAATAGGCTGTCCCTTTGCGCCAGCAATATGCCTCAGGATGCCCCGCCTGAGTTCTTGATTGTGGAACAGCCCGTGAATATACGTCCCTAAAACGCGTCCGCTTTTATCCAGGCATCCATCAAGGCGGTCGCAGGGCTTACTGGAGCGCTCCCGTAGGCGAAAGGCGGCACCGCCTTCACCGCTCTCTGTCCTGCCCATATGAATCTCGTAGCCTTCAAAGCCAATGTTCCGGGCTTCAGCGAGAAGCCCACGCTCGGCAACAACATTGCCCTTTATCTGGTGAGTTTCTTTAGTCGACAGGAAGGCGGTGGCTATCGGCAGGAGACCCAGGCCCCGGCTTTGACGAATCTTTGACTCCACATGGTCAGGGTCATTAATATATCTACCTAACATCTGGTAGCCGCCGCAGATACCAATGACAAAAGCCCCCCCCCGGTAAAGCTCGGTAATGCGGCGCGCCAGCCCGCTACTATTTAGCCAATCCAAATCGGCAACTGTGGTCTTGCTCCCGGGAAGAATAACCAGGTCGGGGTGGTCCAGGTTCTCAACAGAATTTACATAGCGCACCCTGATGCAACTCTCTTTGTCCAGGGGGTCGAAATCGTCAAAGTTGGAGATATGAGGCATCCTGATGACGGCAATATCTATCTGAGCCGGGCTTCGTTGGGGCTTTAGCTGTTCTAAAGTCACCGAGTCTTCCTGGGCGATATGGATATCGCGGAAATAGGGAATGACGCCGGCGATGGGAACACCGGCTTTCTTTTCCAGAAATTTTAGTCCCGGTTCAAGCAGCTTTTGGTCTCCCCGGAACTTATTTACGACCAGCGCCCTGATTAGGCTTAGGTCTCCCGGTCTTAAAAGCCAGAGGGTACCAAGCAGGGAGGCAAAGACGCCACCGCGGTCAATGTCACCCACCAGCAACACCGGAGCCCGGCAGTATCGGGCAATTTTCATGTTCACTATCTCATCACCCGCAAGATTAATTTCGGCCGGACTGCCAGCACCCTCAATAACCACGATTTCATACCGGGAGCGGAGTTTACGCAGCGCCCCGCTCACCACCGGCCATAACTGAGACTTCAATTTGTAATAATCTGCCGCCGTTGTTGACATCTGCGGGCGGCCCAGCACCACCACCTGGGAGCGGCTATCGGCCTCCGGCTTGAGCAGGATAGGGTTCATTTCTACCGCACAGGCTATGCCTGCGGCCTCAGCCTGCACTGCCTGCGCCCTCCCGATTTCGCCGCCGTCAGGGGTAACATAAGAGTTCAGGGACATATTTTGCGCCTTGAACGGCGCTACGCTAAAACCGTCCTGCCTGAAGATGCGGCACAGAGCCGTCACCAGCACGCTCTTGCCCACGTGGGAGGCAGTCCCCTGCACCATGATTACCCTTCCTCTCATCTTCCCTCCTGACGAAATTTTTGGCAGTTTTTTATGAAACGCACTGCCATCGAAGGCAGGCTGCCCATATGAAGATGAATATAGGAAGCAAGAAGATTCATACTGTGGAACCCCTCCCGGTACTTGCCTTTATCAATAACGCTATATGCATTAGGACTGTCCGCGTTTTTCTCCAGTACGGACCAGTGGAACTCATGACCTCGAACGACTTCCCCCTGGCGCAGGAGCGGGCCATCAGCCAAGGCCTGGACTGTCCGATAGCCTAAGCTCAGGCGCGGGCTATCAATCTGAGAGGAAACCGGGATGGCTCCTGCCATCGGATATTCGTTGCCTTCAAGGTCTCTGATGCTCCTGCCGAGGTACATTAACCCCCCACACTCGGCATAAATTGGCATCCCGCGCTCGGCAGCGAGCTTTATTTCTTGCCTGATAGGCTTATTTTCGGCCAGAGCTGAAGCGTAGAGTTCGGGGAAACCACCCCCGATATAGAGACCGGAGATGTTCTGGGGCAGTTCTTTATCCTGCAAGGGGCTGAAGGGTATAAGTTCCGCCCCCCAGACCTCTAAGAGGTCGAGACTATCTTGATAATAAAAGCTGAATGCCTTATCTCTTGCCACCGCAATCCTGGCTAGGGCAGGCTTGGGCATTTCGGGGAATAATGCCGCCTCAGCCTCGGGGATTTTTGCCTGCTCTGACAGACTTAAAATCCGAGGGATATCAAGAGTAGTCTCGCACTGTGCCACCAGAAGTTCCAAAAATTCCTTGCCGGCTGGCCCCTCCACGGTAGGAATCAAGCCCAGATGTCTTTCCGGCAGGGATAAGTTATTGCGGCGGGGCAGATAACCCAGCACCGCAATTTTAGTGTAATGCTCAATGGCTTCCCGGCAAAATCTAAGGTGTTCGTCACTGCCGATGCCGTTGAGGACAACACCGCCAAGGTTAAGAGCGGGGTCAAAAGCCTTATAACCGGCGACCATCGCCGCCAGACTACGTGCCCCCTTCCGGCTGTCTAATACCAGCAGCACTGGCGCCCCGAGGAGCTTGGCCAGCTCGGCGGTGCTGCCCTCTTCATCTAGTGATGAGTGCCCGTCATAAAGACCCATGACCCCTTCGATAACGGCGATGTCCTTCCCCGCCATGGCGCGGCGGAACAGTTCCAGCACAGCGTCATGAGACAGGAGCCATGTGTCCAGATTGCGAGAGGCTTCGCCGGTTACCCAGGTGTGATAGCTGGGGTCAATATAGTCGGGACCGGTCTTGAAGGGCTGCACCTTCAAACCGCTTTGGCGCAGAGCACCCATCAGCCCGATGGCAACCGTTGTCTTGCCAACGCCGCTGGTGGTACCAGCAATGACTATCGCCCTCATGATTGCTCCTGACTCAAGTCGTACTTCTTCCGGTAGCCGCGAGGGGTCACCATCCAGCCGTCAAGGTTAAATGTGGCTGAATTACCAACGATGATGGTGGTATTCATGCCAATTTCGTAGTCCAGCATGTGCTCCAAGTCGGTGATGACCACCTCCTGCCCCTGCCGGTAGGCATTGGTGGCAATACCTACTGGAGTTGATGGCGGGCGATATTTCAAGATGATTCCCCTGGCTTTAATCAGCTGGCTTTGGCGCCTCTGGCTCCTGGGGTTGTAGAGAATTATCACAAAGTTCCCCTGCGCCGCCAGCTCCAGTCTCTGGCTAATTTCCTGCCACGGGACAAGGTAATCGCTGAGACTTATGCTAACAAAGTCAGCGGTTATGGGCGCGCCGAGCAGGGTAGCGCTGGCGACCAGCAAGGGTACGCCCGGTATCACCTCGATATCTATATCCCGGTGACCAAGGATTTCACCCACCAGCCCCGCCATGCCGTAGATGCCGGTATCGCCGCTGGAAACAAGAGACACCACCTTACCTTTCTTCACCAGGTTAACGGCCATCTTCACCCGCTCAATTTCTGAGCCCATGCCGGTAGCGATAACCTCCTTCTGGCCGAGATAAGGCTCAATCAGTTTTATATAGCTCTTGTAGCCAACGACCACCTCACTATTGTTGATAGCCTCTCTGGCTTTGAAGGTCATGTGCTCCGTGTTACCGGGACCGATGCCGACCAGGAAAAGCTTCCCTCTAATGGCAAAGCGGGCAACAGCAATCGATACCACCCGGTTAAAACTTACCTTGGGTACAATAAGCGAGTTGCTGCCGCTACCCAGTAGCGCTGCGGCCTCGCAAACCGCCGGCGTTCCCACATGCCTCAACGCCGACGGCGAGGGGAGAGAAGGGAATTTCACCTTGCCTAGTGCTTCTTTATCAAAGTACTCTATGGGCAGGTGGTATTTTCGGGCAAATTCTAAGAGCCCGGGCTCGTCCTTCTTTATATCTATGGTGGCTATACTTCGGATGCTTTTAATGGAAAGCCCGTGCTCTGAGAAAACCTGGCTGACTGCCTTTTCTATCTCCAAAACCTTTGTCCCCCGGTTACAGCCGATGCCAAGCACCAGATTTTTAGGAGGGATTGCCTTGCTAATTTCAGAAGCAGTGGTGACCACTGGTTGAGCACCAAGAAGAGAGGCTAATTTTCTGGCTAGCTCATTGGCACCCCCCTCGTGCCCCGAGAGCAGACTCACGCTGAATGAGCCGCCGTCATCAACCACGACTACACCCGGGTCTTGATGCTTGTCCCTGAGTTCTGAGGCGACCAGCCGCACGGCGATGCCCACTGCCATAATAAGTACAAGATGGCGGTAGTGGCTAAAAACCTCCCTGACCACTTCCTTTGCCGGAGACGAAAATGGGTATTCATCTGGCTTTGGCTCAGCAGCAAATTTCTGCGGCAGGTAAAGGTGGCTGGCGGGAAGCAGCCTTTTTAAGCGCTGACCCAGCGCCACTCCCCTCCTGGTTATGGCCACAATGGCTATGCCTTCTTTTCTAGAACTCTCGTCTTTCACTTTTCAAAACTCCGATTATAGAGCCGGGAGCGCGTCTTCTTCTTTGAGCTTAGAAAAGCGCCCACCAGTATCAATGCTTGCTTCCTGATGCCCGAAGCCTTCACGCTCTCCACCAGTTTCTTTAGGTTAGTCCGCAGCACAACCTCGTCCTGCCAGCTAGCTCGATAGACTACCGCCGCCGGGGTTTCGGGGGGATAGCCGCCGGCAAGCAGTTCAGCGACAACCTTTTCTATAAGCGATGCACTCAGGAAAATCGCCATGCTCGCCTGGTGCTGAGCCAGGTTTTTGAGGTTCTCTAAAGCCGGGACCGGCGTTTTGCCTTCCATGCGGGTGATGATAACCGTCTGTGAAAGCTCGGGTACAGTAAGCTCCGTCTTTAAGGCGGCGGCGGCGGCAAACAGGGAGCTCACGCCAGGGATAATTTCGTACTCTATCCCTTTCTCGTCCAGCACGGCCATCTGCTCCTGTATAGCCCCATAGATACTGGGGTCACCGCTTTGCAGCCGGGCAACGACCTTCCCCTGCTTGACGGCGTTTAATATAATCTTAGTTGTCTCCTCTAAAGTGAGTGAGGCGCTTTTATAAATCTCAGCCCTCTCCGGAGCAAAACTACACACCTCGGGATTTACCAGCGAATCGGCATAAATAATGACGTCCGCCCTTTTGATGATGTTTTTTGCCCTGATAGTAAGAAGCTCAGGGTCGCCGGGGCCAGCACCGATAAAATATACTCGAGCCGCCATGCTATTTCCGCAATATCAGGAGAGAGAAATAATCGACCTTTTTTCCTTTTAGCTTGCTGATGTCCCGGATTATCTCTTCGTCCTGAGTAGTGCACCTCCTGACATAGACGCACTTTTTAGTCAGCTTCAACTCCTCAAGAATAGCAAGGAGCCTGTCAAACACGGTATTCATCTTCATAAAAACTACCGTATCAAAGTTTTCGATTGTCTCCCTGATAACCCTATCCTCGCGGTTACCCGATATTATAGCGATACGCTCATCGTTGCTGGCAAGGGGAACTATAGCCCTGGCAGCGGCGGCATTAATCGAGGAAATGCCGGGGATAACCTCAACCACTATCTCGGGGTGACTCTTTCTTAATGTCTCCAGTATATGAACAAAAGTCCCGTAAAGAAGGGGGTCGCCCAAATTCACGAAAGCGCAGTCCTCTCCCTTTTTTAGGTAGCGCCAGATAGTATCGGCCGCCTGGTGCCAGTAATCGGACAATTGCTCCTCACCCCTCAGCATCGGGAAAACCAGCTCAACAACCTTTTGTTCTGGCTTTTTTATCAGACGGTTAATAACTGCCCTGGCGTAGCTCTTGCTTTGCCTGTCTTTCAGCGGCACGAAGATAACCGGCACACGAGACAGGACATTATACGCCTTCAATGTTATGAGTTCAGGGTCACCCGGCCCCACCCCCACCCCATAGAGGCGTCCGAGCCCTTTCTTTTGCCGCCGAGCTACGCTGGACATTGTCCCCCTTTCTACAGCTCAAAATCAGCGGGCCAGGGGCTGTGCAGGCACTCCTCATAATAGCGGGCAGGCAAATTAAGCATGGACGCTTTTGTCATCAAGGATGCCCAGTACATACCATCCCTGGTAACCTGAACATGAGTGGGATGTTCTTTAATGATATTCATTAGCTTAAGCATAAGCAGGAACCTGCTCATTGCCTTCTCCATCTTGACCCCAAAGCGCCTTTCAAACTCGGACTTCTCCACCCCCAGCCGGTATAATCCCATCATGAACCATCGCCTCATCACCCGGTTTGGCGGCGTAATCGTTCCCGTGGCTATAGGCAAGCCTGTTTCCACCCTCTTGATATATTCCCTGAGGGAGAAGGTGTTGACATAGAACAAGCCCCCGATTTTGGTATAGGCGCTAAGCCCCACCCCGATATTCTCGTCGCGGGTGCAGGTGGCATATTGCGCCCCGCCCTTGTCCCCGTTGGTGAATTCCCAGCAAGTAGCCTGCTTATATCCATTAGCGGTGAGAAAATCGCAAACGGTGTAGAACATCTCCCGTTCTAAACGCGAAGACGGGGTGGTTATATGCCCCTTCTGGACATCGTGATACCAGCGGGTATAAGGAAAGAGCATAAGAGGATAATATGAAATTTGATTGACCCCAGTCCCGGCGGCCATTTCCAGGTCGCCCAGCAGGCTGGGGATTTGCTGGCGGGGCAAGCCATGCATTAAGTCAATGCTAACGTAGAACCCATTACCCAGCAAAAGCTCTATAGCCTTAAGTACCGCCTTAGCATCATAGCCCCGCCGCATGTTGCCGAGGACTTCATCGTCAAAAGACTGCACCCCCAGGCTGATTTTGGTGACGCCGGCTTGCTTTACTGCCTGGCACATCGCGGCGTTTATATCCTCAGGGTTCGCCTCAAAACCGACCTCACCCTCCATATCAAATCTGGACCTGATAAAATCCATAATCTCAAGTATCCCCTCCCAGGTGAGGCTGGGGGTGCCACCGCCAAAGTAGACATCACCTATCTTGATTTTCCCCAGCCTGTCGCAGTAGGTCAGGATTTCCTTTTTCACTGCCTCAATATAAGGAGCGACCTTGCTCGGCGAATACTGGAGGCTATGGAAACAGCAGTAAGGACACAGCCGGCGGCAGAAGGGCAGGTGAATGTACCAGCCAACGCCATCTAAATCAGCAGGAAATTCCGGCTCAAGTGGGGAGAACCTCGTCCCTTTGAGTCCCCGCCTTATCATCTGCTGTGACATTCTTTCCGCAATCAAGTTACTCCTCCTTTTCCTCTCACTCCAGTGACGACAAAGACCGGATTCAGCGCTTCAAAGCGGGTAAGCTCCATGACACTGGTGCTGCGGGCTATATTGACCAGTGTTATATCGGGGACAAAACCTCTGGCTTTGAGGGCATTAACTGCAACACTCAGGTTCTCCATGGCAACGATGTTGATGACAATGCGCCCACCGGGCTTTAGCCTTCGGCTAACGAAGTCTAAAATCTCTTCCATTCTCCCCCCGCTACCCCCGATAAAGACGGCGGTGGGGTCGGGCAACTTATCTAGGCCATCGGGGGCAAGGGTTTGAACCACTTCAACATTAGAGGCATTAAACTTACGCAGGTTTTTCTTAATTATGGCCACATCTTTTTGGTTCTTTTCTATAGCGTAGACATGTCCCCTTCTGGCGAGAAAAGAGGCTTCAATAGAGACCGCTCCCGAGCCAGCGCCAATATCCCAGACAACACTATCTTCGGTAAGACGCATCTTGGCCAGGCTTACCGCCCTCAGTTCCTGCTTGGTGATAAGCCCGTCACGGCGGCGGAAGCTTGCTTCAGGAATCCCCAGTATCTGCTGGGACTGTCTTTTTGATTGTTCCCTTAATAAAATCAGGACGTTGAGGGGAGAAAATTTCATCTTGACCAAATTAGGCAGGTCGGTTTTAATGACTTTTTCATCCTTGCTACCAAGGTTCTGGCAGACATAAGCCCGGTAGCCGTCAACACCGTGTTCCAGCAAAACCCTGGCGATATTAGACGGGGTATGCTTACCATCGGTGAAGATGCCGAGCTTAGCATTTGACCCCACCACCCCGACAATATCCTCGATGGGTCTAGAGTGGACGCTGACAAAGGTGGCATCCTCCCAGCTTTCCTTGATGCGGGCAAAAGCCAGTTGCATGGCACTCACGTTTGGTATTATGTCAAGAACATTCTTGCCCAGCTTACCCGCCAGATAGCTGGCTATGCCGTAAAAGTTAGGGTCACCCGAAGCCAGAATAACCATTCGCTTCCGCTCCAGGTTTCTCTTAATCAAGCTGGCTACCTCGGCAAGGTTGTTTTTAATAGCGATTTTCTCGCCGGGGTGGTGGGGAAACATCTGAAGCAAGCGCCTGCCGCCAAAGACCATCTCCGCCCGGTCCACCAGGCGGCGGGCTTCTGGCAGCAAGCTTGAAACCCCCTCGGGGGCCACCCCGATAATATGGACCTTACGCTCTGGCATTACCCCTCCCCAGAATAACGCCGTCATAGCTGGTCATGATACACTCCACCCCAAGCCTTCCCCCAGCCTTCTCACGGCACTTTTTTGCCGCCAGCAGACAGAGTTTATTACAGAATTTTTTGGTATGTTCCGCTGGTAGCATTCTGCGAAAGTGGTTGGCGGTGACTGCTTCTCTTAAGGATTGGACTATCTTCTCAGGCACACCACAATCCACAGCCAGCCTGGTTAGGAGATTTATATCCACCTTAGAATCACTGACATTGGTATACATGTGCCCGGCAGCAAGCTTGCTGAGCTTACCCATCATGCCCCAGACAGTTACTTTCGGGAAAGACCTCCTGGCGCACTGCTCAAGTGAGTAGCCCATAAAATCTCCGGCTTGAACGAAGCACTCCTCAGCCAGCGCCAGCTCGCTCTGGGCGAATTTTTCGCTGCGCCGGCCTGTGGTCAAGACTATTTGGCGGCAGCCGCAGGCTACGGCTACATCCAGCGCCTGAGAGATACAAGCCCTGTAAGCATTAACCGAATAGGGAATGACAATCCCGGTAGTACCCAGAATTGAGATGCCACCGGTTATCCCCAGTCGGGGGTTTAGCGTTCTTCTGGCCAGTTTCTCTCCTTCGGCTACCGAGATTATTACTTCAACGCCTCTGCCATCCTTGTCTGGCATTACTTCTCTAATCGAGCTTTCTATCATCTGCCGGGGCACGGGGTTAATCGCCGCCATACCAACCGCTATCTCCAGCCCGGGCTTGGTAATTATCCCCACTCCCTTTCCTCCTCTAATTTCAAGCCCCGCCTCTCCTTTCCAACGCACAGTAGCCCAGACTTCAGCCCCATGGGTAATATCCGGGTCGTCGCCGGCATCCTTTATCACCGAGCACAAAGCTTTGCTTTTTTCGAAGGTGCAGTGGCTGATTTTGAATAGAGCCTGTTGTCCAGCAGGGAGAGAAACTTGAACTTGCTTGACTACCTCCTGCCTGAGCAGGGCAATAATCGCTGCCTGCGCTGCGGCGGCGGCACAGGCCCCAGTAGTATAGCCTGAGCGCAAGGGTTTATCTTTCTTTCTAGGCATTCCTAAGGCGCCCTTTCTCTTCCCCAGCCATCTTTAGTAGAGCATTAACCGTAGCCACCGCCATGGCACTGCCCCCGCGAGTCCCGGCGATGGTAATATAGGGAATATCGCGCTTCATAAGCTCATCCTTGGACTCCTTCGCCTGCACAAAACCGACCGGCATCCCCACTACCAGAGCCGGTTTTATTCCGTCATTATCAATCAACCCCAGCAAAGCCAGGAGGGCGGTGGGAGCATTACCGATGGCGACTACGGCACCATTAAGCCTTGTCCCCAGATGACGCATTGCCGCCGCAGCACGGGTAGTATTCGGATTCAGCCCCTTGTTTTCATCCATGGCACAGGAGACGGAACAGCCACAAGATTCAGCCAGATGCCGATTGATACCAGCAGCCACCATCCGAACGTCGGTGAAAATAGGGCTGCCTTTAGCTATGGCGCTGAGACCACTGGAGATTGCTCCTGGGCTAAACCTTATCAAAGGGGCAACCTGGGGGTCGCCACTGGCATGGACAATACGCCTGACTACCAGTCGCTCGTCTGCGGATATGTTCAGGGAGGGCGGCAAAAGTCTTTCTACAATCTCCATACTCTGCTGCTCGATGTCTTCGGGGGAGCTTGGGGAAAGCTCCGGAGCCGCCTCCTGGATGCGTCTTGCCACGCGAGCTATTAAAAGTTCATCGTTACCGAGGGTATTCGCGGCGATGAATTGCACCTCTGGATATCGACTTTCAAGCCCCTTAATAAGCTCCGGGACGTGCTCGGTGATGTGCCTTCCCGGGAAAAGGAAGTAAGGCGTTATTACTATCCGCTCCACCCCCCGCCCCACCAGAGACTCCACCGCTTCCTCCAGGGTGGGGTGATTAAACTGGAGCGCCGCCCCGATAACCTCTATTCCGGGGGACAAGAGGGGCTTTACCCCTTCGCTAAGCCGTCTCAAGGTCTCAGCGACTTCGACACTGCCCCGCTCACCACGGCTGCCGTGGCACAGGATAACTACCCCGCTTTGCGGCATATTACACAACCTGACATGATTAAAATCAAGTCTGGTTGATAGTATACAAGCGCAGATACTGCATGTCAATAAGTATTGACAGAGGGTATATACTGGTAGCGGGCAGATTTAGCAATAGAGAAATATAGGAGATAGAGCTATGGCGCAAAGAAGAGGTAGCGGTAAGACGCTTAGAAGAGGTAGCAGTAAGACGCTAAAAAGAGGTAGCAGTAAGACGCTAAAAAGAGGTAGCGGTAAGACGCTAAAAAGAGGTAGCGGTAAGACGCTAAAAAGAGGTAGCGGTAAGACGCTAAAAAGAGGTAGCGGTAAGACGCTAAAAAGAGGTAGCGGTAAGACGCTAAGAATTTTTGCAGTAATTATGTTCTTAGCTTGTATAGTTGCTAGCATAGGTATAGGCTGGCTCACTACCAGGGAGGACCTAGAGGCTGCCCAGACAGCAGGTGAGAGTCTAAAGGCTGAAAATGAGCAATACGTCTCTTACCTAGAAGAAGCTAACCGGCAGGCCAAAATAGCCAATGAGCAGGTCATACTAGCCAATGTTACCATTGAGAAATTAGAGCAAAAGCTAGCCGAATCTGAGAAGTTTGGTGCCTACTGGTGGGAAAGGGCACACCCCAAGGAATTTAAGTCTGTTGATGAACTCAAGGCTTGGCTAGCTCAGGATGATACTGACAACACTCTTTATATCTTTGGCGTCGGCTGCATATCGAATTATGACTGTGACGACTACGCTGTGGCCCTGGTGCGAAACGCCCTTTGGGATGGTTACTTGGTTTCATTACAGATGGAACGCAACCACATGCTGAACAGCACCATTATCGACAACAAAATCTACTTTATCGAGCCCCAGAGTGATGAGGTCTGGTTCTGGGAATACAGGGACAGATAAATTGACTGGTGCTCAAGGGGATAGGGTTACTGGGCTATGAGCTCTTCTTCAGGCGCAGGTCAATAAGCTCGTAGCTCAGCTCTTCTTCCTGTTGCAGCCTCTTAATCAGTCCGGGGATAGCATCATCGGTGCAGACTACAGTAAAGGACAAGCCGCACTGGGCAGCCTCAATGGCGGCTTCGGTAACGCCGTAAAGATAGCGAGGCTCAAGAGCCACCCGTCTCAGCGAGACCAGAGCCTCGATGCCGATAGCGCCAAGCTGCTGACTAGGGCTAGCGTGGGCTTTCAGCAGCTTCAGGTCAACCTGCCTTGACCCACCCTTTTGAATGCTCGGCACCTGCAAGATAGTTACCCTGCCCCTGGTCAGCTCCACCAATCCTTCGATGCTAGCCACATCCACATCCTCACCCCGCCTCACGCTTGATACGGCAATGCCCCTGGCGCCACTCTTTGTCTGGCTGGTAGCAAAGAGTAAACCATCCTTCATCTTGAGCCCCACCGCCCGCCCCTGATTTATATCGGACTCAGCGATGGCAGCGCAGACGGTGATATTGGTGACTGCCTGTTCCACCATGGAAGCATAGTCCCGGAGTTCCCGGAGTATTTTGAGCATCCAGTTGACTCCCTTGGTGCTCACCCTGTAGTGAGAGCGAGCAGTTGAGACAACCAGATCCTCCTTCACTAACTGACGAATATAGTCTGAGATTGCCTGTGGCGTTAAACCCAGCTTGACGGCGATGCTCCTCTGCTGAATACCGGGGCCAGAGGTGGCAATCTCAACCAGTATCTGGAACCTGGTGGCGGCATTCTTATTTTGCAGTATCTCTACCATAGCCCCACTCACCCCCTATCTCTCAGGGTGCAGGAAACGGAGCACCGATCACACTCAGTAGCGCACGGCTCAACATGAATAGTGATGTGAGCACGGGGTAATCTATTCCTTATATCTCGTTCCAGATGGTCGCACATGCGGTGGGCTTCCTCCACACTCTCATTCTTAGGCATCACCAGGTGCAGGTCAATGTAGCGATAACTCCCTGCCTTGCGAGTACGCAGGGCATGAAAGGCAACCACCTGATAGTCATGCTCCATAATACATGACCTTATAACACTCTCTTCAGCCGCAGGTAATTTAACATCAATCAGCCCACCAAATGACTTCCGTGTTAGCTCATAAGCTGTTCTCATAATGAATAATGCCACTAATATTGCCACGACAGGGTCAATCCAGTTAAGGCCGGTGAACCGCACCAGAATAAGCCCGACTAAAACACCGACCATAGTCATGACATCGGTGGTGAGGTGGCGGGCATCCACCTCCAGAGCCAGCGAATCAGTAGCTTTGGCTACCTTTAATAAATACCGGGAAACAAGTACGTTTACCACTATCGACACCGCCATTATGGCAATGCCTACCTCTAATAACTCCAGAGTTCTTCCGGTAATTAGTCGTTTTATTGCTTCATAAACAATTATGCCGGCGGCGACAAATATTAAGCCTCCCTCGATAACACCACTAACATTCTCTGCCTTGCCATGACCGTAGGGGTGCTGCTTATCACTGGGTTTGTCCGAAATTCTAACGCTGACCAGAGCAATACCCGCCGCCGCCAGGTCCATCAGGCTATGGACGGCTTCAGCGATGAGGCTAACGCTTCCAGTAATGATACCGGCAAACAATTTGATAAGAATCAGGAAGCTGTTAGAACCAACAGAAAGCGTGGCAGCGTTCACTTTAGTAGCTACAATCGCCCTTTTCTTGAAATCTCCCCTTTTTCTGCTCATCTCACCCTTTTTAAGAAAAAACCCGTGGTGCCTGGTCCCACGGATTCAAGTCCCGCTGCTGAAAGTCCAGCCCGGCTCTATAAAGACCTGTTCCAGGCTTTCTTAAATTGTAACCTGGCAGCGGGGTCGTGTCAAGCTATTGTGTTGCTCACGGAGCTTGGCATATAATTCAGCCGATGCTCTCAGCAGTATTACTGGCTGCCGGCGAGGCAAAGCGCATGGGCAAGCTTAAGCAACTGATGCCCCTGGGCAAAAGCACTATTATTGAGCAGGCAATTGATAACCTCTTAAGTTCAGCGGTAGATGAGGTTATCGTGGTGGTGGGGCACAAGGCGGAAGAAATAACAAAGGCCATATCCGCCAAGCCGGTAAAAATAATGTTTAATCCAAATTACGGGGAGGGGATGAGCACATCGATAATATCCGGACTCATTCTGGTTGACCCCCGGGCTCAAGCGGTTATGCTCGCCCTGGGCGACCAGCCTCTGGTGGACAGCCAGACCATTAACCAGTTAATAGCCGAATTTTATAAACATGATAAGGGCATCGCCGTCCCAACCTATCAGGGTAAGCGGGGACACCCGGTCATCTTTGCCATCAAATACAAGCCGGAGCTGCTTGAGCTGAAGGGCGACATCGGCGCCAGGGAGATAATTAAACGCCACCCCGATGATGTCCTTGAGGTCGCCGTTGACTCTGAGGGCGTCATCAGCGATATTGATACCGAAGATGATTACCCTGCTTGACAAGATGCTATATCGCCTGTAATATAGCGTAAAGGCAATGGCGACCAGGATACCAAGGTTCCGACCCAGAAAGCCTCCCCGCCTTTCCCGCCACCCCCAGCCCGGCTATACCGTAAGAGGCAGGGTCTGGCTGGAAAAGGACGGCGAGCTCTATATGGGCTGGGGGAGGGCAATGCTGCTGGAACGCATTGAGCAGCTTGGCTCAATAGCCGCCGCCGCCCGCTCCATGAAGCTGGGCTACCGCAATGCCTGGCTCTGGATAGAATCGGCCAATCGCCTGGCGCCATCGCCCCTGATAGAAAAGACCACTGGCGGCGCCGGCGGGGGACATGCCCGACTAACCGAGGAGGGTCAAAAGGCAGTTGCCCGCTATAAGAACTTGCGGGCTAGGTTCGAGGAGTTTCTGAAAGAGGAGGCGGAAGAATAATAAATTAATTTTTTTAGCAAACGCTATATCAAATGCAATATAGCCACTCAATTTAGAAAGGGAAAAAATGAAAAAGCTACTTCTTTTACTCCTAGTAGGTTTGTTATTACTTACCACTATTTCCGGGTGTGTCAAGCAGGAGGAGGAACCCGTTGGCATGGCGGTGGAATTTAATGCCCATTCTGCCTGTGCCTACATAAGTCAGGACAAGGGGTGGTTTGAGGAGGAAGGGCTGGAGTTAACCGCCTACGAGAGCTATGCTACCGGCATGGCTCTGGCGGCGGCTTTAGCTCGAGGTGACATTGGGGTCGCCTACATCTGCCTGGTGCCGGCGATAAATGCCTATGCCAATGCCGGCGTGCCCATAAAAATCGTCGCCGGGACGCACAAGTATGGTTACGGGCTGGTGGTTGACCCCGATAAGATAAAAACCGTCAGCGACCTGGAGAAGCCTGGAATTCGCCTTGGCTGCATCAGGGAAGGCGGTGCCGTTGACGTGCTGATGCACAAGATGATAGATAAATATCATCTTGACCAAGATAAGATACTGGCTAATGTCCAGCGGATGGACCCGTCAAAGCAGGTTCTGGCAATCAAGATGGAGCAGCTAGACGCCGGCTTTCTCCCTGAGCACTGGGCGACAATGGCTGAGGGGTTCGGCTTCAGCATGCTGCTGACGAGCCAGGACATCTGGCCTGAGATGCAGGGCAGCGTTCTGGTGGTCAAGCAGGACTTAATAGATAACCACCCTGAGGTTGTCGAGAAGCTGGTAAAGGTATCGCAAAAGGCAACCGACTGGTTAAATAAGCACCCTGATGAGGCGGCAGAGGTTATGGCAAGGCAGTTGCAAATCACCGAGGGCAAAATTCTGTCTGACGCACCAGAAGGCATTGCCGAGCTAGAAATCACCCCTGAATTATTGCTAAAATCTATGGGCAGGCTGGATTATACCACCGATATTGACCCTGAAATGGTCCAGGAGACCATAGACTACATCGCCGGGCTGGGCTATATAAAGACTAGTTTTAACGCCGAAGACATCCTGGACTTGAGATTCCTTGAAGGTGAATAGTGCTTAAGAAACTGAGACCGGGGTGGGGGATATTACCGGTAGCCATATTTTTGGCTATCTGGGAATTAGTAGCTAGACTCAACCTCATCCCGGGGCACTTCTTCTTCCCGCCGTTCTCAGTGGTGGTTCAGGAACTCTACCACCTTGCCGCCAACGGCGTGCTGGGGAACAATTTCCTCGCCAGCCTGGTAAGGGTTCTGATTGGCTTCAGCGCCGGCTCCATAGCCGGCATAGCGGTGGGCATAGTAATGGGGTGGAGGGAGAATTTTAACAAGGCGCTGCACCCCATAATCAGCCTTTTTTACCCCATACCCGCCCTGGGCTGGCTACCCCTGCTCATGCTGTGGATTGGCATAAATGAGCTCTTGCCCATCGCCATAATATTTATCTGCTCCTTCTTCCCTGTCCTCTACAACACCGCCACCGGCATCAGAAGCGTGGACAAGGACTATATTCGGGTAGCCAGAACGCTGGGGGCATCCGATACCAGGATTCTAGCCACCGTAGCCATCCCCCTCGCCCTGCCCAACATCTTCACCGGGCTGAGGCTGGAAGCGGGGATGGCGTGGCGGGTAATAATCGCCGCCGAGATGGTGGCTATCCCCACCGGCATTGGCGCCCTGCTCATGAAAGCCGAAAGCCTCATCCGCATTGACATCATCATTGTCTGTCTCATCGTATTAGCCGTGATGTGCCTCGCCTTTGAAAAATTCTTCCAGTATATGGAAGCCAGACTGACCAACAGATGGAGATAACATGCCCTCTATTGAGCTAAAGAATATACGCCAGTATATCTGCCGCAATGTAAACCTGAAGATACAGGACAGGGAACTGCTGGTGTTATTGGGGCCAAATGGCGCCGGCAAGACGACGCTGGTCAATATTATCGCCGGGCTGACTGAATATGAGGGGTCGGTGCTTTTTGACGGGGTGGCGGTGGATAAGCTGCCGCCTAGCAAACGGGGGGTGGGGTATCTATTTCAGGACCTGCTCTTATTCCCCCATCTTGACGTCGCCGCCAATATCGCCTATGGGTTAAGAACTCAAAAACAGCCTCAAGAGCAGGTAGAAGCCAGAATAAACGGGCTGCTCCAGATGATGAGGATAAAGCACCTGGCATCGCGCTACCCAAAGCATCTTAGCGGCGGGGAAAAACAACGGGTGGCTCTAGCCCGAGCCCTTGCCCCATCACCAAGGGTGTTGCTTCTTGACGAGCCCTTATCCAGCCTTGATGTGCCCACCACCAAGTATCTGCGCACCGAGCTAAAGCAGCTTCAACAAAGGCTGGGAATTACCACGGTATATGTAACCCACGACCTCCAGGAGGCAGAAGAGATGGCGGACAGGATAGCCGTCCTCCAGGACGGTCATCTGGAACAGGTAGGTAAGCCAGAAGAGGTATTCTTCTACCCCCGGAACGAAAGGGTCTCCGATTTTATCGGGGCGCCAAATATCCTTGACTGTGACTACTGCCGCAGTCTGGGGAGGGGGGTTATGGAGGTCGGCTGTGGTGGACTGGTGATAATCGTCCCCCACGATGGAAACCTGGTTAAAAGGATTGCCATCTTCCCCCACGATATTCATATATCTGAAACCAGACCACCGGGACCGGCGGTGAACCGGTTTAAAGGGACTATCACCAGCCTCAACTCAACCCAAGAGGCAGTTAGCATTGAGCTCAAGGCTGGAGCCAAGAATCTAATCGCCAGGATGCCCCACCACATCTTTGAAGATATGAACCTGGCGGCGGGTAAAGAGGTCTTCGTGATTTTAAAGCTGAGAAGAATAAGGGTTTACGAAGACAAAGACTGAGGGAGCAGGTTTTACCGTTACTGTGCTTTTGCGGACATGGCTTGTGAAAGTGATTGCCCCAGCCGGGCTATAATTTCGCCGTCATAGCGCTCAATATTGCCCTCATCGCAAAGCTTAGCCAGCTCTGGAACTATAGGTAACT